>QWCE01000116.1_pt1 | contig 260266 bp, 244 predicted proteins | sample 1972531 | NCBI WGS metagenome assembly QWCE01 (sample SAMN09866716, study PRJNA288562) | Human gut metagenome isolate term4_stool, whole genome shotgun sequencing... | reverse complement strand
GATATGCCGGTATGTATAGCGCAGCTTTAAAAATCCGCGTCATCCGTGTCATCCGCGTCTAAAAGATTAAAGTCCGCGTTCGTCCGCCTTATCCGCGTACCCATTCCCTCGCCGCTAAATTATCATTTAACAGCATAGTTTCTGAATTGTTCCGGTGTACCACAAAGTGCCAACAGGTTCATTAGTGTTACATCATATTCATAATAAGCCGCCAAGCGGGCTACTTTAACGGTGGCAAGCATGGTTTCAGCATCTATTACCTCGGTACTGGTTGCCATGCCTTCGGCAAAGGACTTCTTACGAATTCGTACAAGTTCTTCACTTAGGGCAATGGTTGAGTTGAGTGCCTGTACATTATCCTGTGCCTTTTGTAATCCTGTGTATAGTTTGTCTATGCCTACTGAAAGGTCATCTTGTGCCTTATCTTTTCCCAAAGCAAGAGTTTGCTCGGTAATTTTCGACTGGCGGATACGTTTCTCCCTTGCTAATCCGTCGAAAAGGTTCCAGGTGAAACCTACTCCGACAATCGTGCGTGGCACGAGGTTGCTTTGTATCCCGTGGGCGTAAAGCGTTTGTTTGCCGAACAGGGCAATGTCAGGCAGATAACCACTTTGGTCTATACGTAATTGTTGTTTAGCAATGCTCTGTTGTAGTGACAACTGGTTCAGGATATAGTTTCCCGAACGCATAGTCTGCTGAAACTCCTCTTTTGCCGGGAGTGTGGAATTGATAAAGAGAGGAGACGTAGGTTCAATTTTGCAGGTGTCCTCCAGATTGAGCAAGGTACGTAAAGCACTTTCCACGACTGTTACTTCTTTCTGTGCGGCTTCCAGTGCCCGCCAGGCTTCGTCCATATTCACTTGTGCAAAGAGGCGTCCGGCCTTGTCAATCATTCCGGCAGCTTCAAGTTTAAGGGCATTTTCATAATGCTGTTTCAAACCATTATAAGTGTCTTGGCGGACTGCTGCAACTTCTTTGGCGAGGCTGAGACCGTAATAGCTTTCTGCCAATAGGGTTCGTTGTGTGGCATCTGTCTGTGCACGGTTTTCCCGGGCAAGGTCAATCAACCGATTTCCGATTTTGCCTGCCCGTATACGCTTCCCACCGGAAAAGACCACCCATTCGGCAGTTAAGCCTACAGTGGTCAAATTACGGGGAGCAAGAGGAAAAGCCAGAGTGTAGCTACCTATCTGATCCAGTATTCCGCTAATGAATTTATCGTCCGGTATGATGTCGTGTACAAAATCCTTTGCCGGATCTGTGAATTGGGATAGGGGTTGTTTCACTTCTATCTTTTCGGACATGTGGACATACGTACCGGCTCCCTGTAGGCTCGGATACCACAAAGCATTCAGTTTATCCCGCTCTGTGCGGGCTGTTTCAATACCTTTGTCCGCAATCTTCAGGCTTTGATTGCCTTTTTGCAGCATTTGTAGGGCGTCGTCGTAGCTGAGGGAGAGTTTCGTTTGCGCCGTCACAGATAGGCTTGCTCCCAACAGAACGATCAATAAAATATGTTTCATACGTCAAGTTGTTGGTTTAGGTTCGTTTATCTCAAACACTCGTTCGTTTCTATTGTTCAATGGCGGCATGAAAATGAAAGCTTCTTTTTGTTCGGATAATTACCAAGACCGTTTAATATCTATTAAAGAGATCGTTTAATACCTATTACAAGGAGCGTTTAATACCTATTACCAATACCTCAGCATAACTTTTTCATGCAAGCATGAAAGTTCTGCACTCGATTTGCATTATCTTTGCCCTCTCTAAAAAACATTTTCTTATGGAGAAACTTCATCCTATTATGTTTGCCGGTACCGGTAGTGATGTAGGTAAAAGCATTATTGCCGCGGCTTTCTGCCGTATTTTCCGTCAGGATGGCTATCATCCGGCACCATTTAAGGCACAGAATATGGCACTTAATTCCTATGCTACACCTGAAGGGCTGGAAATAGGTCGTGCCCAGGCTGTTCAGGCCGAAGCGGCAGGAGTTCCCTGCCATACAGATATGAATCCGTTGTTGTTGAAGCCCTCTTCTGATCATACCTCGCAAGTGGTACTTAACGGACGTCCCATCGGTAACCGTAGTGCCTATGAGTATTTCCGTGTTGAAGGTCGTGAAGAGTTGCGTCACGAGGTCTGTTCAGCTTTCGACCGTCTTGCCACCCGTTATAACCCCATTGTGATGGAAGGTGCCGGAAGTATTTCCGAGATAAATCTTCGGGATACGGATCTGGTCAACCTCCCTATGGCCTTACATGCCGGAGCAGATGTGATCCTCGTAGGAGACATTGACCGAGGAGGGGTTTTTGCCAGTGTCTATGGTTCGTTAATGTTGCTGCGTCCTTACGAAAGGGAGCGGATCAAGGGCATACTAATCAATAAATTTCGTGGTGATATCCGTTTGTTCGAATCCGGAGTAAAGATGCTTGAAGAACTTTGTGGTATCCCTGTGGTAGGCGTTGTTCCTTATTATAAAGATATTTATATCGAGGAAGAAGATTCGCTGGCCCTTGCCACGAAATCCGTGCAGACAGAGCAGGGTAAAGTAAACATAGCGGTTGTATTGCTGCGCCATCTCAGTAACTTTACCGACTTTAATGTGTTGGAACGCGATCCCCGGGTACATCTTTTCTATACGAATAATGTAGATGAATTGGCGAAAGCCGATATCATCTTATTACCCGGCAGCAAGAGTACCCTTGCCGATTTGCACGAATTGCGTCGTAATGGTGTGGCACAAGCTGTGATACGTGCCCATCGTGAAGGCGCCACCGTTATGGGCATTTGTGGCGGCTATCAGATTATGGGACAGGAAGTGTGTGATCCTGACCATGTGGAAGGAGAAATAGAACGTTTACCCGGTTTAGGGCTTTTACCTGTCAGTACACATATGACGGGAGAGAAGATTACCCGGCAAATAAAATTCCGCCTTTCCGCTGTTGCAAGGGAAAACAGCCATTTGTCTACTGACGGAATGCAGGCAAATTTGGAAGGTTATGAAATCCACATGGGTACCACCGTTCCTGTTTATGATGCACCGGTTTCCCCTCTGAATCTTTTGGAAGATGGCGGTGCAGACGGTTATTTCCTGGATCGTACCTGTATAGGAACCTATATCCACGGTATTCTTGACAATCCCTCATTCATCGACTTCCTTCTGGAACCTTTTGCCGACAAGATTGCCGATGCGGGAAAATCTTTCGATTATCATCAATTCAAAGAAGAACAATACAATAAACTGGCCGACCATGTGCGTAGTCATGTTGATCTGCCACTTATTTATAAAATACTGACAACTCATGATTGAAGGACACGGAGATGATTCCTATAAATTCGAGCGGCCTATAACGGCCAATTTCAGTTCCAATGTGTATAATCGTGTAGATTTATCCGGACTTCAGGCTCATTTGTGTAGCTGTATCAGCGGTATTTCTTCTTATCCGGAACCGGAACCTTATACTCTGGAAGGTCGTCTGGCAGAGAAGTATCACCTTACTGCTGCCTCTGTTTGTGTGACGAATGGTGCTACAGAAGCTATTTATCTTATAGCACAAACTTTTCGTGGTACTAATACAGCCATTTTTCAACCTACATTCAGTGAGTATGCTGACGCTTGCCGCATGCATGGTCATCGGGTGACGTCACTCTATAAGCTTCCGACAGCAGAAGCCAATTATCTCTTACCGCCTGATATCCGTATGCTATGGCTTTGTAATCCTAACAATCCTACCGGTACGGTCATAGAGAAAGCTTATCTGAAAGAATTGATTACCCGTAATCCACAGGTTTGTTTTGTTATCGACCAGTCTTACGAGTTCTTTACTGTACAGCCTTTGTTTTCGCCGGATGAAGCAGTCAACTTTCCGAATGTCCTGCTGCTTCATTCCATGACGAAACGCTATGCTGTTCCGGGTTTACGACTGGGATATATAACTGCTGACGAAGGCTTGCTCAGTCGTTTGCGTACTCATCGTATGCCTTGGTCTGTCAATCAGTTAGCTATTGAGGCCGGGATCTATCTGCTGGCTTACGATGTGCCTAATCCCTTGAATATTTCTGTTTATTTGCAGGAGACGGCTCGTTTACGTCATGCTTTGGAGAGTTTGGGCGGTCTTGAGGTATGGGAGACGGAAACTCATTTTATGTTGGTTCGTCTTCGCATTGGCAAGGCTTCCGCTCTCAAGAATTACCTCGCCAATGAACATGGCATACTAATTCGCGATGCTTCCAATTTTGAAGGTCTGGATGAACATTTCTTTCGTATTGCTGCCCAGACAGTCGAGTTGACAAGGGAACAAGGGGCTGCGCAATGCTCCTATGCCGCATGGAACCTTGTCCCCTTGTCAACTTGTTAACTCGTCAACTTTCCCTCAAAACCGTATAGAAAAGCCCCCAATTACATGTTATCACAATGGAAAATATTCTTCTTATCTTAAACACCGTATTTGTCCTCAGCCTGCCCTTGCTTGCTGCCTGGTTGCTTGATCGCTGGCTGGGAGATCCTGCTTGGTTGCCTCATCCTGTAGTTGCATTCGGAAAGATGATTTCATTCTGCGAACATCTGTTGAATAAAGGTTCAAGACGAGGACTAAAAGGTGCTTTTGTAGCTATTGTTCTTGTTCTTGCCGTTTATTTTGCGGCATACTATCTATTTCACTGGATAGCGTCATTTTCTCCGGGACTACTTCTGGCACTACAGATACTTACCATTTTTTTCTGTCTGGCGGGTACCACACTTATCCGTGAAGTTCGTATGGTATTCGAAGCTGTAGATCGTTCGTTGGAAGAAGGCAGGAAGCAGGTAGCTCGTATAGTCGGTCGTGATACTTCCGGACTTTCTGCACAGGAAGTACGTACGGCAGCACTTGAAACGCTTGCAGAGAATCTGAGTGATGGAGTAATTGCTCCCCTATTTTGGTATATGTTATTAGGTATTCCCGGTATGCTTGCCTATAAGATGGTGAATACTCTGGATTCCATGATTGGCTATCGTAACGAGCGTTACCGTGCTTTCGGTTGTTTTGCCGCTCGCCTGGATGATGTCTCCAATTATATTCCTGCCCGTTTGACAGTTTTTCTCATGATACTTGCTTTTCTTCCTCGAGGCCGGTTTGGGGCTCTGTTGAGATTCGTTGGAATATATGGCAGTCAACATGCCAGCCCGAATTCCGGTTATCCCGAGGCTGCTCTTGCCGGTATTCTGGATTGCCGTTTCGGAGGTCCGCACAATTATTTCGGTGAAGAAGTCTGGAAGCCTTACATCGGTAGTAATGATCGTCTTTTAACCACGGAAGACATGAAAGTAGCTGTTCGTATCAATCGCCGTGCCGAAGGAATAATGATAGTAATTCTGATAATAACTACTACTTTGATTTCTTTTTTCATTTAGTCATTCACAATTTTTGGCTTCTTGGGAAATATTGAATATATTTGCCAGCGTATGCGGTGAATGGCAACACAAACACCACACAGCACGAAACAAACAAACTTCATGAGAAACTTACTGAAATATCTCGTTCTCCATATAGTATGCTTTGGATGCGTTTTCCCATTATCAGCAGGGGAGGATAGCCTGGCAGAAGTTGAGCGTACTACCATTCAAGATGAAGTGATATCTGTTTTTCACAACAGTATGGGCTTTGATTATCTGACAAAGGAAGAAAGCTCGGCTATCAATCTGGATAGTATCCTCAATTATTTGGAATCTACCAAGCAATATAATACGTACTTTGAACTGGAACGTATACTTATAAAATCATATCTTTTTCGTGGAGAAATACGCCTGGCCATTGATTGGAGTGAGCAGATGTATTCAAAAGCAAGTGCACTCTCGCATGCTTTGGGAACAGCTCTTGCACTGAATGCCATTAGTGAGGTATATTCTTATACCGGACGAAACCAGGAAGCAGGAAGTGCTCATGTACAGGCATTAGAGATGTTCGATCAAATGTCCGGTGAGGGAATACATGTCCGGATGTTATTGTTGGAATTAGTAGAGCACAATCTTCGTATTCGTAATTTGACGGAGGCAGCATATTTCATGACCCGCCTGAATCATTTTCCCGCAGATAGTCTTTCCGAACAGGAGCAAGCTGTCCGACATATTTTCAATGCCTATTGTCAACTGTTTAAGGGTTCTGTGAAGACAGCTCGCCAACACTTGGATGAAGTGGAGCATTTGAGGGAAAAACTGATTCCGGGTATTATGCAACATTTCTTGATAGCCGAGGCTATGTATTGGGAACGTATCGGTGAATATGAGAAATCTCTGACAACTTATGATGCTTTTTTACATACGGACTATGCTGAAATCAACAGTAGCTTGTACAAGGAAGTCCTGCAAGACAAGGCTGACCTGCTTGTGAAAATGGGGCGTAAGGAAGAAGCATATAAGCAATACGGTTTGGTCTTTTCATACATTAAATCGTCTTTTGAGAAAAATTATCCTAAAGAGATAGATCAGTTGACCACCCGCTTCCAAGCCGACCGGCTGACTTATCAGAACGAGCGTGACCGCTTGTTTTCCTATCGTTTTTACTTGGGAGGTATTATTGTTTGCACGCTGGTCTTATTTCTTTTCCTGTATCTCAGTTGGAAGAAGATATTCCGTCTGCAAGAATCGAAGCATTCGCAGGAAGTAATGATACAGAAGGCGGAACGGGCTATCCAGAAGAAGAATATGTTCCTGTCTAATATGAGCCATGAAGTGCGTACCCCGCTTAATGCCATTGTCGGCTTCTCGGCTGTGTTGGCTTCAGATGATGACTCTTTTGACGAAGAGTCTCGTAAAGAGTTTTGTGAAATCATTAAAGTCAACTCTTTTCAGCTTTTGAAACTGATTAATGATATTCTTGATTTTTCTGATTTTGAGAATGATAATATAACGTTCAATATACGTCCTTATGATGCCGTGAAACTTTGTAGAGAGGCTTCGGAAACAGTGTCTGCTTCTCGTAAACTTGAAGTGGAACTACATTATGATACCGAGCTTTCTGAACTAATGATAGATACGGATGATGCCCGTCTTCGCCAGGTCTTGATTAATCTGTTGGTGAATGCCACTAAATTTACTAAAAAAGGTTCTATCGTATTGAAGTTGGAATTATCCGATCCTAATACGGCTTTCTTCTCTGTAACCGATACCGGTTGCGGTATCCCGCTTGAGAAACAGGGCTTGATTTTTGAGCGTTTTGAGAAACTGAATGACTTTGCACAGGGTAGTGGTTTGGGGCTCTCTATATGTCAACTGATTGTGACCTATATGAGGGGACGAATATGGGTGGACAACAACTATACGCAAGGTGCACGTTTCTGCTTTACACATCCGTTGAAGTATAAATCAAAAGGGGAGGATGCTGTATGATGAGATATATCGTAGTAATATGGTTTTGTTTGCTGAGTATGCTATATTCTTGTGTGCTGTATGCAGAAGATGCCAATGCACAGCAATATCAGGATAGTATTCTGAAAATAGCACATGCGATGCCGAATACACTTGTCAGACTTACTTATTTACGTGATATGGCTTACAGGCATCAATATCCCCCTTATAACAAAACTTTTTCTACCGCTTTGTACGAGGAAGCCCGTGCCCAGAAGAATGTGACGTATGAAAATCAGGGAGCGTATTATCTAGCTTCCTGCTATGATAAACTACATGATCCGGACAGCCTGACTTATTGGGTGAATGAACTGAAAAAGTATGCTCCGGAAGTAGGCACTTATGACTATTATCTGGAGCAGAAGGCCGCTATCAGTCGCGCATTGGCTTCCAAGAGACAGGTAGAGAAGGCTGTATATATAGCTAAGGAAGCATTAAAAGAATCTTTGGAACATCATTGTAATAATGGAGAAATTGCATCGTACAATAGTCTGGGGTGTGCTTATGGAATATCCAGTAGAGGAGATGAAGCCTTGAAGATCTTCCAGAAAGCTTGTCAGCGTTTGACCCCACAGACTAAGGCTGCTTTGCGTGTGGATATCCTTTCACGCATTATCCGAATGTATAGCAATGCCGGGCAGGATAGTCTGAAACATTTTTATCTCAAACAGATGGATGAGACTTTGCAGGAAATCATTTCCCGTGAACCCGAAGCCCGTAAGAATTGGACAAACTTTGAAATCGACTGCCAACTTAAATATGTGTTCCTCTTTATGGAACAGGGGAATTTTCCTGTGGCATTGGAACATATGGATAAGGCTAAAGCATTACTGGACAGTCATGTCGATATAGCGTTTTGGCTGAATGTTCAGTTAGTTCAGTTACAGTATTATACTCGTACGAAGGAATATGATAAGAGTATTGCGTTGATAGATGAGGTGACTTCCGTGGTGCTGAATCATGATGCTTCCATATTCGCTACTTTCATTAATTATAAAGCATCTACACAGATTGATAAGGGTGATATTGACGGAGCTATTGAAACCAGGCGTTACCTGATACGGACTCAGGATTCATTGGATAATGTTTTTTCAGCAAATCAGTTACGACAAATGAAGGAAATCTATCATATTGATGATCTTCTTCTGGAAAAACAGAAAATAAAGGATACCAATTATCAGCGTGGTTTCCTGTTTCTTATCACATTGTTAGTGTTAGTGCTTTTGTTCTATCTTTATACTCGTTATTTGTCCCGGAAGATTGCTGTGGCTGAAAAAGTAACGGCAAATGCGGCTATGCAGGCAGAAGCGGATAATGTTACTAAAGATCGCTTGCAATCTGAAATCAGCCATGACATACGTACTCCGCTGAATGTGGTGGTAGGGTTTGCCGAACTTTTGACGGAGTCGAAAGAACTCACTGCGGAAGCGAAGGTGGAATATGGTAAAATGATTCAGGAAAATGCGGAAAATCTGTTGGAGTATGTCAATAGTATCCTGGAACTTTCTCGTTTGGAATCTGGTAAGACACAGTATGTACAGGAGGAGTGTGAAGTGATGGCCTTGTGTCGGCAAGAAATAGCCATTGCAGAACATACCGATAATGGGCGAGTGAGTATTCGTTTGAAGACGGATATAGAAAGTATGGCGATAAGTATAGATAAAAACAGGTTTTCTTCCTTGTTGTCCAGTCTGTTGATACCATCGGAGAATGATGAGAATACATACAATATTACTATTCGGATCAGACACGATAAAGAAAAGAATATGTTGTTCTTTAAAGTGACAGGTACGCCTTTGGCCAAAGCACGCTTTGAAAACAAGACAGCATTGATCCGTCATGAAATCAATGCGCACTTCATTCATGCCTTTAATGGTACTTATAAGGTGCAGGAAGGGGCTTCAGAAGGACCATTGGTCTTGTTTAGTATTCGGATATCTAATCAAGTCTTAACTGAATGATTCCTCCATAGGGAGTCAAAGCACTGAATGCCTCTTCCTGTTTTATAGCTCCTGCATAAAGTTGGGCGCAAATCAATACGCCTCCATGTGCAAATATGGCTACTTTCTCATAATTCTTTTCTTTCAGTTCATCCAAAAAACTGGCGACACGTTGATACTGTATGGCGAATGATTCACCGTTTGTAGCAGGTACGTTTATGTAGTCGGCATACCATTCTTTCAGTCTTGGATCACTTATTTCATCAAAATTCTTCATTTCCCAATCCCCGAAGTTCATTTCCATAATTCGGTTGTCACGTTCGGCATCAGGATATCCACAGTAGGTAGCAAGACGTACACAACGGGATAGCGGACTAGTATATACATAATCGAAATCTCTCCCTTTCGGACGGTAAGATTTTAAATTTCCGGATGTGACGGCAGCTTCTTGTTCGAAACTGTTTCGCAAAGGAACATCTGTTTGTCCGTAGCACACTCCGGGAGGGACATCTACCGAGGTATGTCTGATAAAAATAACTTCCATATAATTATTATTTTAAATAAACATTAATAAAATTCGGGTTACCGTATTTGATGTGTGCATACAGCAAGATTAATGCACCCAAATAGAATGAAAGCTCACAAAGCAGGAATGTAGCTCCGCAGCAATCTCCTGTATAACCTTGAAGACGACGTTTCATCAACCGATACAATAGGGTGAATGTCAAAATGGGGCAGATCATAACCGGCCAGAAATCTATCGGTAAGAATAATATAATAGGTAAAAATCCACAGATGAATCCCATCAGTAATTCTTGCCAGGTCATGCGGTCATATACATTTTTTGCCTTGCTTTCTTCTTCTTTCCGTGCATAAGGCAAATAATTGATGATCTGTGAAGCACAGAATTTAGACCAGCAGTCGCCACAAATTACGAGTACACAAATCAGTTTCAAAGGTAGATTTTCCAGAAGTAAGAATAATAGCAAGAAATAGACTATTAATCCTATGACACCATAACTTCCTATCTGGGAATCTTTCATAATGGCAAGTGTCCGTTCTTTGGTGGTGCCTCCACCAAAGCCATCAAAAAAATCAGCCAGTCCGTCTTCGTGCAGACAGCCTGTGATAAGCAATCGGGAGAGGATGGCAAGTACCCATGCGATGGAAATGGGAAGTATCTGAGCTGCTATCCACAGTACTCCAACCGTAATACCACCCGTCAGCCATCCGGCTAATGGCCAGTATGGAACAATACGTTTGAAGTATTTAGCCGGGACTTCTTTGATTCTCCAAAAAGGAAGCCGGGTGAAGAAGATGAATGCTGCTAGGACTTTCATACGTTTAGAAATACTTTGTTATAGAAGCATGCGCGAAGTTATCCATTTCATTAATCATACGTATGGCGGACTGCACAATGGGATATGCACAGATGGCACCTGTCCCTTCACCCAAACGCAGACCTAAATTTAAAAGCGGTCTGGCTTTCATGTGATCGAGTAGTAGTTTATGACCTGTTTCATCTCCACAATGTCCGAAAATAGCATAATGCAGTACTTCCGGATATAATTTGCTGGCAGCCAGAATACAGTTTGTCATAATGAATCCATCTACTATAATAACTATTCCAAGTTCGGCTGCTTGAAGCATAGCACCTATTACCATCACCATTTCCAGGCCTCCAAAATAGCGGATGATATCATGGGGAGAACGATCTCCTCTGTAGTTATCTAATGACTGTTTTAATACTTCATATTTATGACGGATACCAACATTATCCAGTCCGCTTCCCGCACCTACACATTGCTCCAGAGGAATATTTGTAAAGCAAGTCATCCACAGGGATGAGGAAGATGTATTTCCAATACCCATTTCCCCGAAACTGAGTATATTGCTACCTTCTTTATGGCAATTGCGTACCACTTCTGCACCGCGTTCCAGACATAGTTCCATTTCCTCTTCTGTCATTGCAGCTTCATGCAGATAATTTCGAGTACTTTTCCGTACTTTCATGTCGATGATACCTGTATCATAAGGTAAATTATAATCTACACCGGCATCTACTATTTTCAAGGTAAACCCATGCTGTCGGCAAAGGAAATTCACTCCGGCACCTCCATGTAAGAAATTACTAATCTGTTGCCAGGTAACTTCTTTGGGCGAAAGGCTGACACCTTCGTCTACAATGCCATGATCAGCGGCAAAGATTATATTCTGTGGATGTTGCAGGGTAGGAGACAGAGTTTGTTGTATCCAGCCTATTTGCAAGGCCAGCTCTTCAAGAGTACCTAATGAACCTTTGGGTTTAGTCAGATTATTAATTTTATCAATCAATGCTGGACGGATATTCTCGTCCGGACGTATTATCTTAAATGTTTTCATATGCAATATTTATAACTTTGAATCTTATCATCTTACCATTCTATCATCTTTCCCTCTCTCTATTTCACTTTTACCGGAATCCCCGATACCATCAACCATACTTCATCAGCGTGTTCGGCGATGTACTGGTTCATCCAGCCTTGCATGTCTGTGAACTTACGCTGAATTTCATTTTCTGAAGTAGCCCCCATACCTATTTCATTGGTAACAAAGATGAAGGTAGCATCTTGCGCTGTAAAACGGTCGAATTCTTCTTTGGCAGCTGTCAGGGCACTATCTGTATCTGCATTTACATCAAAGAAGAAGTTGGTACACCATAAAGTAACACAGTCTATTAGGACAGTCCTTCCGATTAATTGATGACGGCTTAGCTCTTTTTCTTCCTCTATATTTGTCCATTCCGGTCCGCGTCTTTGTTGATGGCGGATTACGCGTTGTCGGAATTCTTCATCCCAAATACGTGCGGTAGCAAGGTAAACAGGAGTAGGAGAGAGACTTAGCGCCAGTTTTTCCGCATGGCTGCTTTTACCGGAGCGGGCACCTCCGGTAATGAGTATGATCCGTTTCATATTTTTTTCACTTTAGTGGCTGTAAAAGTACATTTTTATTTTTGAATATAAAAAAACTTCTTTTACCTTTGCACCGTCTTTTTAAGAAAGCAATGCGGCAGTAGCTCAGTTGGTAGAGCATCAGCTTCCCAAGCTGAGGGTCGCGAGTTCGAGCCTCGTTTGCCGCTCTTGCCGAAAAATGGGGAAGTTACAGATTTGTGGCTTCCTCATTTTGTATAATCCGAAAAACTTTAAAAAACAAAATAAAATGGCAGTAGAATTAAAAGACCTGACCAAACGCAGCGAGAATTATTCGCAGTGGTATAATGAACTGGTGGTAAAGGCCGACCTGGCAGAACAGTCAGCTGTGCGTGGCTGTATGGTGATTAAACCTTACGGATACGCTATTTGGGAGAAAATACAGCGTCAACTCGACGATATGTTTAAGGAAACAGGGCATGTGAATGCTTATTTCCCATTGTTGATTCCGAAATCTTTCCTCAGCCGTGAGGCAGAACATGTGGAAGGTTTTGCAAAGGAATGTGCAGTCGTTACTCATCATCGCCTGAAAAATGCTCCTGACGGTAGCGGAGTTATTGTGGACCCGGAAGCTAAGTTGGAAGAAGAACTGATCATCCGTCCTACTTCAGAAACCATCATTTGGAATACTTATAAGAATTGGATTAATTCCTATCGTGACCTGCCTATCTTGTGTAACCAATGGGCCAACGTAATGCGTTGGGAAATGCGTACTCGTCTTTTCCTGCGTACTGCTGAATTTTTGTGGCAGGAAGGGCATACTGCACATGCTACCCGTGAGGAAGCTGAAGAAGAAGCTGTACGTATGCTGAATGTATATGCCGAATTTGCCGAAAAATACATGGCAGTTCCCGTAGTGAAAGGTGTAAAATCGGCTAATGAGCGTTTTGCCGGTGCACTGGATACTTATACCATTGAGGCTATGATGCAGGATGGGAAAGCCTTGCAAAGTGGCACGTCGCACTTCCTTGGACAGAATTTCGCCAAGGCATTTGACGTGCAATTCGTGAACAAGGAAAACAAAATGGAATATGTTTGGGCTACTTCATGGGGGGTATCTACTCGCCTGATGGGTGCACTGATCATGACTCATTCTGATGACAACGGACTTGTACTGCCTCCGCATCTGGCTCCAATACAGGTGGTTATCGTGCCTATCTATAAGAACGCAGAGATGCTGCAGAAGATTAACGAGAAAGTGGCAGGCATTGTTGCTAAACTGAAGTCTATGGGTATTTCTGTTAAGTATGACAATGCTGATAACAAACGTCCGGGTTTCAAATTTGCTGATTATGAACTGAAAGGTGTGCCGGTACGTCTTGTTATGGGTGGTCGTGATTTGGAGAACAATACAATGGAAGTTATGCGTCGCGATACATTGGAGAAAGAAACTCTTTCTTGCGACGGCATCGAAGAATATGTAAAGAACCTGTTAGAAGAAATCCAGACTAATGTCTATCAGAAAGCCCTTAACTACCGTAACTCTCATATCACGAAAGTGGATAGTTATGATGAATTCAAGGAGAAGATTGAAGAAGGTGGATTTATTCTTGCTCACTGGGATGGTACTGTTGAAACAGAGGAGAAGATTAAAGAAGAAACAAAAGCAACTATCCGTTGTATTCCTTTCGAAACGTTCTTGGATGATGACAAAGAACCGGGTACCTGTATGGTGACAGGCAAACCTTCTGCTTGTCGTGCTTTATTCGCTCGTTCTTATTAAATATAGGATATCTTAAGATCTAAAGTAAAGGGCTGCACTTCGCACAAAGAAGATGCAGCCCTTGCCATTTTTACATCATTGTCATATCCTATACATGTTTCCGTAACACTGAATCTCCATCTTTGCATCGTAATAAAAAAGAAAGGAAATTCTCTTGAGGTCATGTCCGCGTGAGCAGACATGACTTTGTGGTTATAGAGAAGGTTAAAAGAGTTGTGTCTTCAGTCCGAACGATAAGCTGAGATAATCTTTGGGCTTCAGATATTTGTTGGTGAATGCACTTACTACATACAGATCACAGGTACTTATTTCATAATAAAAAGTAACGGCTCTTGCTCCCAGACGCCAACGTGGGGGAATATTATAAGTCAGACGTTGTCCCAGGAATACATGAATGCGTACCTTGGATGAGAAGCCGTAATAACCTTTTGGATAACGTTCGGGTTCATGTGTCCAAAATTCATTGCCGAATACTGTATTGAAATACATGCCGCATGCAAGTGGTTCGACAGCAAATTCTTTTCCAAGAGCTATACTCCATGGCATATAGTTCTGTTTCAGAGTCATGGTGATTTTGGTACGTTTGGAGTCGTACTTAGGCAGAATACCGAAAAAGATATCCGTTTCCCACTGATTCCGTTTTCCATAATCCCATCCTGTACCCAGAGATAGCAATCCCATGTTACCGGCAAATTGCAGCTTTGTATGTGTTGGTATCAGGCTTTCCCAGTGTTTACGATAGCGATGGACACGCTTATCATAACGGCTGGAACGTTTATTACTGATATCGGCACTGTCTATTTTTACTTTTTCTTTCTCCAGCCACACGGTATCATGTTTTGTGATGATAACGGTATCTCTGAATACCCGGCGTGGCTCTATGGTTATTGTATTGGCTTCTTGCGCATAGCCGGTTGATGAGCATACAAGAAGGAAGCACGTCAGTGCTTTAATAATAGACCACTTCACGCTCATATCCATCAGGGGTTACAGTAAATATATAATAGTTGCGGTGTTTCATACAGTCGCTCATGTAATACATCACGCCATCTTCAAAAAAATCTTCTTCGAATACGCGATGTTCATGCGCAGCAGTACAGAATAGTAAGCCGGGAAATTGCTTAATGGTATATTGAAACACTTGAGCTACATTATTGTTAAACTCCATGCAAAACGGTCGTATATGCATGGAGAAGATAGTACGGTCGTACTCGTCGCGGCGATCATCTAACTGGGCATTAATGAATTCAAAGTCAGGGATGGGGCGGGAGTAGTCGAATTCGATAGCATTGGTGTTCAGACAAATGAATTTGATGCGACCGGCTATGAAAGAAAAATTGGGGTCACCGAATACAATACGAAAAGTTTCTTCGCCTGTACCGAGGCAGTCATGATTACCGATCAGACCGACATAGGGAACTTTCAGCTTATTCATGATATCACGTTGCCACAGGAACTCGTCTGTAACACCGAAGTCGCTGTAATCTCCGCCATGAATGACAAAATCTATATCATCCCGTTTATTAAGGTGATTGACAAAGTCCAGGGTCTCATCATACCAACGCTGGGAGTCACCCATAGTGACAAAACGAATAGTTGCCTTATCCTTGCAATTGGCCTCTATCTTTTCTATATTACGATTATTTATATCTGTCTGACCACTGATGCGGACATCATAAGGATGGTAATCTATCATATCGCAACCGCCCATAAACAGGCCGGTAAGCGGAATGAACAGGAGTTTAGATAGTTTCATGTGTATGATATTAATATTATATAATCTCTTTGATTGAAAACTGATTGCAAAGATAGAGTTTTCTTTTAGATAAATGATTGTCTTATTTTCCTTTTTTCTGTTCCTTCGTGCTGTACTAATTTCCATAATTGTCCATTTTTTAGACGGAGGTGTCTAATTATTAGACACTATTTGTATACGTTTAAAAAGATAAATTGTTGATAATGAATGAATATTAAGTTTTGGCATACTTTCTGCATTTATATAAACAGAATATTATATAAGACTTTAATAATAAACATCATGATTGAAATTAATGACATCAGCAAAGTATTCCGTACAATGGAAGTAGAAACAGTAGCATTGAACCATGTGAATCTTGAGGTGAAAGAGGGAGAATTTGTAGCCATCATGGGACCGTCAGGTTGTGGTAAATCAACCCTGTTGAATATCTTGGGATTGCTGGATAATCCGACGGAAGGTTCATATAAACTTCTGGGACAGGAAGTCGGAGACCTAAAAGAAAAAGAACGTACCCGTGTGCGGAAAGGTAAACTAGGTTTCGTATTCCAAAGCTTTAACTTGATAGACGAACTGAATGTTTATGAAAATGTGGAATTGCCTTTGACGTATCTCGGCATTAAGGCTTCCGAACGTCGCCGGATGGTGGAGGATATATTGAAACGAATGAATATCAGCCATCGTGCCAAGCATTTCCCGCAACAATTGTCCGGTGGTCAGCAGCAACGTGTAGCTATTGCCCGTGCTGTGGTAATTAATCCTAAATTAATACTTGCCGATGAACCGACCGGTAATCTGGATTCTAAGAATGGTGCAGAAGTCATGAATCTGTTGACGGAATTGAATCGGGAGGGAACGACGATTATTATGGTAACACACTCTCAGCATGACGCTTCGTTTGCACATCGTACGATACATTTGTTTGATGGTAGCGTGGTGGCCAGTATTGCGGCACAAGGAGTATAAGTTTATAAAGAGATTGAACTATGAAACAACTATATTATGTCATACGTACCCTGTTGCGTGGGCGCGGTTCGAATATAATCAAAGTCATTTCCCTTGGATTGGGATTGACGATGAGTATTCTGCTGTTTTCACGTGTGGCTTTTGAACAAAGCTATGATACTTGCTACAAGGACTATGATGATCTTTATCAGATATACTCCATATTTTCGGCTGAGGGTGAACAATTTGAACCGCAAAAACAAAACTGTGGTCCTGTGGCAGGTGCCATTTTGGAGAATTTTCCCAAAGAGGTAGAGGCGGCTGCCAGCATTGCGTATTTTGTTTCTTCACCACTTTACAATGGCAGTGTACGCATCGATGCCCGGAAAATATTAGCCGATTCACTTTTTTTCAAGACTATGGGTATTGAGGTACTGAGTGGCAATCCGGAAAAAGATCTGATGCAGAACGATGTCATATTTTTGAGTGACGATTTGGCTCAGAAAATATATGGTGGTGAGAATCCTATTGGAAAAGTCATTAGTTATAATAAGGAGTTGCAACTGACGGTAAAGGGCACTTATGTCGATTTGCCCGAGAACGCTACTATGCGTCCGGAAGCTGTTATTTCCATGCCTACAGCTTGGAGCCGTGACTGGGGTAACTATTCCTGGCGCGGAGGCGACAGCTATTACGAATATATCCGTTTCCGTCCGGGAGCTGACAAGGAAGTGGTGAATGCCCGTCTGGATGCCATGATACAGAAGTATCGGCCGGAAGAAGATAAGAAAGCATACGGTTACACTGCTTTTGTGAAACCTATCCGTGATGTGTATCGTGACGAAGATCAGGTGAAACGCATGGACAGCATTATGAGTATCTTAGCTCTGGCTATTCTTTTTATCGCGTCACTGAACTACGTGCTCATTTCTATTTCTTCGCTTACGTATCGTGCCAAAGCGGTGGGTGTGCATAAGTGCAGCGGTGCAAGTGGAGGTACGGTGTTCTCAATGTTTCTTTTGGAAACGGGAATTATTATTGCGCTGGCCTTGGTGTTGATGGGGTTGATATTACTCAATTTTCAGGAGTTCATAGAAGATACTACCGCAGCCAAGTTGAGTGTACTTTTTGCACCGGACCGTATCTGGGTGCCGCTTGTTGTGGTACTGGTTCTGTTCATTGTAGGTGGAATTCTGCCAGGCAGGTTGTTTGCCCGCATACCTGTGTCTCAGGTGTTCCGCCGCTATACGGAAGGTAAAAAGGGGTGGAAGCGTCCGTTGCTATTCGTTCAGTTTGCGGGTGTGGCTTTCATTTGCGGATTGATGTATGTGGTGATGGCGCAGTACAATTATGTGAAAGATAAAGATATGGGCTACAATCCACAGCGTGTAGCCATCGGAAATGTTTATTTCGGTGGTGAAGAAGCGAGTGGTCCTGCCTTGCAATTCTTCCGCGGGCTGCCTTATGTGGAGGAGGTATCTTCTGCTGTCAGTACCCCTGTATGGAGCTATAGCGGTTCAATGATTGAAGGTGAGGGTGGACAATCGCTCTTCTCAACCCGATTCAGTTATGCACTTGAGGACTATTTTAAGATGATGGGGATGACGATGAAGGAAGGGCGTCCGGCGCGTGCATCGGACGAAATAGTCGTGAATGAGGCTTTTGCGGAACGGATGCGTTGGGGAGACAAAGCGCTGAATCATCCGTTGCGTGCCGAAGGTCGAAATTTGAAAGTAGTAGGTGTGCTGAAGAATTTCCATATAGGCTCTTTCTATCAGCCACAGGATGTCATTATGTTTGGCTATACCCGTACCTTTGGTAATACTGTTCATGTACGTCTCAAGGAACCCTTTGCCGAGAATTTGCGTCGTCTGAACAAGGACGTCTCTGAGGCTTATCCTGACAAGACGGTTGACTTCTATAGTATGGAAGATCAGATTTTGAACAAGTATAATCCGGTTCGTGTCTTCAGTAACGCCACGATATTGGCGGCATTGACTATGTTCTTTGTCATGCTGATGGGCCTGATTGGTTATACTACAGACGAAGTGCGTCGTCGTTCCAAGGAAATCGCTATTCGTAAGGTGAATGGGGCGGAATCTTTGGGAATATTGGAGTTGCTTTCGATAGATGTCCTTTATGTAGCGGCTCCGGCTGTTATTATCGGCATTATATCTGCAGCATATATCAATGGAATGTGGATGGATCAGTTTGCCGAACAAGTGCCGCTTTCCTGGCCGGTATATATATTGATAGCATTAGTTATCCTGTTACTTATCCTCGCTTGCGTCATCTGGAAGTCATGGCGGATAGCGAACGAAAATCCGGTAAACAGTATTAAAAGCGAGTAAAAAAAGAAAGATATGAGACAACTTTATTATACGGTTCAGATTTTGCTTCGTGGGCGGGGCAGTAATTTCATTAAACTGGTGTCCCTGACACTAGGGCTGCTGATAGGCATCTTGCTTTTCTCGCAAATAGCTTATGAATTGAGTTATGAGAATTTTTATAAAGATCCGGAAAATGTAGCTTTAATGCGTTGCCGTAGGGTGAAGGAGGGAATTCCTGATAAAGACTATGACGACAGCACTTTTCGCCCTGCCGCCGCTGATCTTTGGGAGGCATTGCCGGATTTGATAGAATCTGCCAGTCTTTCCGTTAATTTCTATCAGCCCGACTGCTATATTGACGATAAGAAACTGGAAGATATGCAGGTCATGTTTGCAGATACGCTTTTTTTCCAGACCATCGGCTTGGAAATATTACGTGGCGACCCACACGAATTGGCTACACCTTTGTCTGTCTTTCTCTCACAGAGTAAAGCACGCGAACTTTTTGGTGACGAGGAGCCGGTTGGAAAGACTTTCTCCATGAGTAAAATGCTGGATGTCACTGTACGTGGTATTTATCAGGATGTTCCCGGCAATACGGTATATCCGCATAACACAGTCATTTCACTGCCTACTCTTGAAGAATATATTTATGGACGTGGCACATGGAAGTCGAATGATATTTATAACGTTCTTTTCCGCCTGAAAAGTCCTGAAAGCGTAGAGGCGATGAATAATCGCATACAGAAAGCCGTAGAGCGTTATACCGAGACTAAAGAAGGAACGGATGTAATGGAATTCAGCATCTTGCCATTGTCGGATATCTATCTCAGTTCTTCTGACAATGTACGACGTCTGGTAATACTGGGTGTACTGGGCTTTTCTATCTTCTTTGTTTCTATCATGAATTATGTGCTGGCTGCAGTGGCTTCGTTCAGCCGTCGTGCCAAAGCAGTGGGAGTACATAAGTGTTGTGGTGCTGACGGAACGCATGTGTTGGGTATGTTCATGTGGGAAACAGGAATACTAGTTGCTACTTCTATTATAGCCTGTCTGGTGTTGATGTATATTTTCCGTGAAGGGATAGAGGATATGTTGCATGTCCGCCTTGCAGAACTCTTTACCTGGCAAAATCTGTGGGTTCCCGGTCTGACTGTACTTCTGTTGTTCTTAGTCGCAGGTGTTCTACCGGGTAGAATGTTTGCTAATATTCCTGTAACACAGATTTTCCGTAGATATACTGACAGTAAGCGTTCATGGAAACGGGGGTTGTTGTTCGTACAGTTTATTGGCGTATCTTTTATCCTGGGAGTGTTGATTACTACAATTTGGCAGTATCATGATTTGATGACACGAAGTGTTGGTTTTCGCACAGAGCGATTAGCGGTGGGGCAGTTGCGCACCACGGAAAATCTGAGCGGACAAGGAGTGGAAGATGACATTCGCAGGCAACCTTATGTGGAGTCTGTAGCACGTAATAGTAATTCGCTGCTTTCACATTACAGCACTACAGGGCTGACAGATATTCAAGGTAATTTCCTTTGTCCGCTACACTTTCAGAACGTTGCGAAAGACTTTCCGCAAACAGTAGGTATGCAGTTGGTGGAAGGTGCCTGGCCTGAACATATCGGCGAAGCATTAATAGGTCGTAAAGTGGTGGAAACGATGAAGTGGGGAGATAAAGCCTTGGGACAACGCTTACCAGTCAATGCACAATGGGTGGGTCTTGATAGCCAACCTACGGTGGTGGGTATTGTAGAAGATGTGCGTAATATGGGCTTTTTTATGGAACAGACTTGTACGGCTTTCATCCTTTCGGATAAACGTAACGGTTCTTACAACGTCCGCTTAAAAGAACCTGTAGATGAAAATCTTGCGCGACTGAATGAGTTTGTCAAAGAAGCATATCCGAAAGCTGCATTGGAGTTTATAACCTATATGGATATCCAACGGGAAAATTACAGCAATGTGTATCGTTTCCGTAATACTGTATGGATCACTTCTCTTTGCATTTTCTTTATTGTACTCATGGGACTTATTGGCTATGTGAACGATGAGACTCAACGTCGTTCCAAAGAAATTGCAATTCGTAAGGTGAATGGTGCCGAAGCTCCTTCTATTCTTAGCTTACTGGCAATGGACATACTAAAAGTGGCTATTGGTGCGGTGATCCTCGGCACCGGCTTTGCCTGGTATGTTTCCGGTGTCTGGCTGGAACAGTTTGCCGATAGTACACTGCCTTCACCGGTGTGGTTTGTTCTGCTGGCAGTGGGCTTATTGGTGCTTATTGTACTTCTGGTGATTCTTAAAGCCTGGCGCATTGCCAATGAAAATCCAGTACAGAGCATCAAGAGCGAATAGAGGTAATTTAATGCTTTAACCTTGCCTACAGCTATCTGTAAAGCTGAATAAAAAGGGTGTAGCCTTTCAGATCGGATGGCTACACCCTTTGATAAGGATGGTGTAGTCCTTTGGTGCTTAGGGCTACACCCTTTTTAGTTGAAGGTTATACCTTCTGTTTGAGTGGTACAAATTACTTACGCGATACTCTCTTTGTTTTTCTTCCGAATATACGTCCATAACACTACAAGTGCTGTTAGGAAAGCGAAAAAGTCAGCCACCGGCATACTGGTCCAGATACCATCCAATCCTATAAAGCGGGGGAAGAAGATCAGACCGGGAAGTAAATATAAGAGTTGCCGGGTAAGTGAAAGGAAAATACTGATTTTAGCCTTTCCGATACTTTGGAAGAAGTTACCGATAACAATCTGCGCACCCACCAACGGGAACATCAACACGCAAATGCGAACACCGCGTGAAGCAATGTCAATCAGTTCCTGATCGTTTGTGAAGATAGCGGACACAGCATGCGGGAAAAGCTCGCAAATGAGGAAACCACTGCTCGTGATGCACACACCGGTCAGAATACTCAGTTTTAAGGTTTGCTTCACACGGTCATGCTTCTGTGCCCCGAAATTATATCCCACAATGGGCTGCATACCCATGGTTAATCCTAATACAATCATTATATAGAGAGTGAGCAGGCGATTGATGATGCCGTAAGCTCCGATGGCCATATCACCTCCGTGGCGTTGCAGAGAGTTGTTGATGATAATCACAATGACACAGGCGCACACATTCATCAAGAAAGGTGACATTCCGATCGAAAAAATACTGCTGATGATGCGCTTCTTTAGTTTCCAGAAATCCGGGCGGAAGCGCACAAAGCTGTCTTTATCAAGGAAATGTTTCACTACCCACACCATACCGATAAACTGCGAAATAACGGTTGCCGTGGCAGCTCCGCGAATACCCCAGTCAAAATGGAAGATAAAGATAGGAGCAAGGATGATGTTACAAACCACGGTTACCATGGAAGTCAACATTGCCTTTTTAGGATATCCCGTGGCACGCATGATATTGTTCAATCCGATCATCGTGTAAGTAATAGGTGTTCCTGCAAGAATAATTTGCATGAAATCCCGAGCATAGGGCAGTGTATCCTGGCTGGCACCGAAGAACCTTAATATTTCATCCAAAAACAAAAAGGCGAGTCCGCCGAAAACAACAGCATTGATCAGACAAAACATCAGCGTATTTCCCAATACCTCGGTAGCTCCATCCAAATCTTTCTGCCCCAAACGGATGGATGAGATTGTAGATCCACCTGCCGACACCAATGTACAGAATGCTACCACAAGATTCATCAGCGGAAAAGTAATGGCCAATCCGGCAATACCCATTGCACCCACACCGTGACCGATGAAAATGCTGTCGATGATGTTGTACAGTGAAGTAATCGTCATACCGATGATGGCGGGTATAGAATATTGTAGCAGCAGTTTACCTATACGTTCGGTACCTAATATGTGAGGGTTATTATCCATAACTATTAATCTAAAGAAAGTAATGAATCCGCGTTCGTCCGCTCTGGTCCGTGCCGTCCGCGTATCTGTATTTGCAGCAAAGTTACTCATTTATTTGCTCTGTTCAAGGATTATTCAGACCTTTGTATCGTAATTGATAAGGTATTAACATTATAAGGTAAAAGGAAGTTTATATGACTGAAACAAAAAACATCGCCGTTCTTTTCGACTTCGACGGTGTCGTTGTCGACACAGAGACGCAGTATAGCATCTTCTGGCACAAAATGGGAGTAGATTACTTGGGTATGGAAGACCTTGAAAGCCGCGTAAAGGGACAAACTTTGGTGTATATCTATAACACCTTCTTTCCCGGTATGATTAAAGAACAGGAAGAAATTACCGCCGGCCTCGACCGCTTTGAGCAGGAAATGACATTCGAATTTATTCCCGGTGTAGAATCTTTTATTGCCGATCTCCGTCGCAATGGTGTAAAGATGGCTGTGGTCACCAGTTCCAATGATAAAAAGATGGAAGCTGTATATCGTGCCAAACCCGAAATCAAAACTATGTTCGACCGTATTCTTACGGCTGAAATGTTCACAGCTTCCAAACCTGCACCGGATTGCTTCTTGCTTGGCATGAAAGTATTTGGCACCACACCGGAAACAACTTACGTTTTCGAAGACTCTTTCAACGGACTGAAAGCGGGTATGGCTTCCGGAGCTACAGTAATAGGTTTGGCCACTACCAATTCACGCGAAGAAATAGTTCCGTTGTGTCATTATGTTTTGGATGATTTCCAAGGGTTCACTTACGATAAATTAACAGAATTGCATAAGTAAAGGGAAAAAGCATTACCTTTGCGGCGATTTCACCACAGATTACACTGATTTACACAGATAATATGCTGAGGATGATATTGCTCTGTGCCAATCTGTGTAATCTGTGGTGAAAAAGCAATCAATAACTAAATAATTAAAATTATGGCTGGTTATATTTCAGATGACACTCGAAAAGTGACTACTCATCGCCTTGTAGAGATGAAGCAGAGAGGCGAAAAGATATCTATGTTGACGTCTTATGACTATACTATGGCACAGATTGTAGACGGTGCAGGCATGGATGTAATCCTGGTAGGCGATTCTGCCAGTAATGTGATGGCAGGTAATGTGACTACGCTTCCGATTACCCTCGACCAGATGATATATCATGCAAAATCCGTAGTTCGTGGTGTGAAACGTGCTATGGTGGTAGTAGATATGCCTTTTGGATCTTACCAAGGTAATGAGATGGAAGGTCTTGCTTCGGCTATCCGTATCATGAAAGAGAGTCATGCAGACGCTCTGAAACTGGAGGGTGGTGAAGAAATTATAGGTACGGTGAAACGTATCCTCAGTGCCGGTATTCCTATTATGGGACATCTCGGACTGATGCCGCAATCTATCAATAAATACGGTACTTATACGGTTCGTGCGAAAGATGATACGGAAGCTGAAAAACTGATCAGTGACGCTCACATGCTGGAAGAAGCCGGTTGTTTTGCTATCGTACTGGAGAAAATCCCTGCCGCTTTAGCCGAACGTGTGGCAAGTGAACTGACCATTCCTATTATCGGTATCGGTGCCGGTGGTGGAGTAGATGGCCAGGTGTTGGTGATTCAGGATATGCTGGGAATGAACAATGGTTTCCGTCCTCGTTTCCTGCGTCGTTATGCCGATCTGCATACTGTGATGACTGATGCTATCAGCCGTTATGTATCTGATGTCAAGAACTTAGATTTCCCGAATGAGAAAGAGCAATACTGATAATCTTTGGTCACTGGGCTTTATGAGGATATGCTTTGCCAATTTCCTGCTTTTTGCATCCATCTACATGCTTTTCCCGGTGCTTCCCTCGGTGATGATGTCCCGATTGGGCATTTCCACAGGGCAGGCTGGCAGCATGTTTCTGGTATTTGCAGCGGCGATGTTCCTGGTGGGGCCGTTCCATGCATATCTGGGAGATGAGTATAAGCGGAAACGTGTACTTGTCTATTCCATATTTGTGATTTTGGGAACGACTTTAGGCTATATCTTTGTCGATACTTTTCCGAGGTTGCTGATGCTTGCTGCTGTGCAGGGTGGAGCATTCGGATTGGCTGCGACGGCAGGCATTACGGTGGCCATCGATATCACTACTGCTTCGCGCCGTAGTGCCGGAAATCTGGGCTTTGCACTGGCAGCCCGCTTGGGTATGCTGGTAGGAGTAGCAGCGGGAATATGGATGTTCCAGTTCAAAGGTTTTAGTATGACGGCATATTTTTCTATATTATGCAGTATATTCAGTATTCTATTTGCATTGCGGGTATATGTAGCTTTTCGTGCACCGATAGGAGTGGGGTATTGCAATCTTGACCGTTTCTTGTTGTTGCGGGGTTGGCTTCCCGCCCTCAATTTGGTACTGATTGCTTTTATTCCCGGGATTGCATTATTGTTAATCAAACAAGGGGATTATGCTGCACTGTTTTTTCTCGTTGTTCTGGTAGTGCTTACGATACCTTTTACGAAGATATTTGTTAAGCTCTCGCAACATTGTCAACGGGGAACAGCGAATACAACTTGCCATTTGGCCACGGAAGCTGGTATTCTGATTGGTCTTGCAGTTTGTTGTTTCCTATCGGATCATGGAGAAATGTATTCTGAATTTGCAGATGGGACCGGTATTGCAGATATTTATCTATATACTGATTTTCAGTTGATTTATAAGGTAATCGGTATTGGAATTCTGGTAGCTTTGGCTTTTTTCTTTTTGCTGACGTATCCTTATTATAAGAGGAAAAAAGTAAGATGAAACTTGTAAATCCGCCAATCTATCGGATTCATATTAACTCCTTTCCCCTCTCTCTTAACTTAAATACGGGAGAAAAATAATAATTCCGATAATTGCCGCCGCAACAGCGCACACCAGCACTGCTCCGGCGGCAATGTCTTTTACCTGCCCTGCAATGGGGTGACGCTCGGGAGAAACCAGATCCACCAATTTCTCAATGGCTGTATTAAACAATTCTGCGGCTATTACCACGCCAATACATAAGATAATGACTATCCATTCCGTACGTGTTATGCCAAAGAAAAAACCGGCAGCTATCACCACTGCTGTAGTAATGAGATGAAAACTTAAGTTCTGTTCTTTCCCTACACATTGCCGGATACCTTTCCAGGCATATCCGAAACTGCGGATCTGTTTTTTAAAACTATATTTCACTTTACCTCTTTTTTGTTAGTATCTGTTAACTATTAGACTAACGTCTAGTCTAGGGTAAACTAAACGTTAGTCTGCGGGTAGATGGGTCTTCAGTCCGGGGTAAACTCTTGTCACTCGTAGCTAACTCAGCTTCTTGAAACTTGTTTCACTCCCTTCACCGTCCTCAGCTTTTTGAGCAGTGTCTCCAGTCGTCCTGTATCACCTACCATAATCGTCATCGTTCCGGAGAATAAACCATCATGGGAGTCAATACCGATAGAGCGCAATGAGATATCATTTTCTTTGGATATGATCGAAGTTATATTTGTAACAATGCCTATATCATCATGTCCCACAACGCGCAGCGTAATCGGATACTGCGTACCTTGCGATTTACCGGCCCAGCGTGCTTTTACAATCCGGTATCCGAATCGTTCACGTAACTGTGTGGCGTTAGGGCAGTCACTACGATGTATCTTGATGCCGCCGGTCACACTAACAAAACCGAAAACATCATCTCCATAAATCGGACTACAGCAGCGTGCCAGCTTGAAGTCCAGTCCTTTCAGATCCTGATCAATTACCAGTACATCTTCTTTCGAACGGGTGATTTCGTCGTTCTGTGTCTGTTGCAGATTATATCCCTCGGCACTGCGGTATGTGATGTCGTCATGCGTATCACTTTCCCTCCTCTGCTGTTCCAGATATTTATCGATGATTTCATTTACATCCAGTGTTTCATCTGCGATGCTTTGATAAAAGTCTGTCACTGTCTTGAAGCCGAGACGTTTGATCAGGCGCATCATTACGGCTTCATCATATTCTATTTTCCGGTTCTTGAATTTACGCTCTATCGTTTCTTTGGCAAAGGCATGCTGACGGGCAACCATCTCCTTCAATGCCTGGCGTATCTTGGTACGTGCCTTGGAGCTGGTTACAATATTCAACCAATCCTGTTTGGGTGTCTGTGTATTCGAGGTCATAATTTCCACTTGATCACCACTATTCAGCACTTGCCGCAATTGGGCATTCTTGCCGTTTACTTTCGCACCGATACACTTACACCCTAATTTGCTATGGATGTGGAAAGCAAAATCCAGTACCGTGGCTCCCTTACCTAACTTAAATAGATCGCCTTTCGGAGTGAATACGAAGACCTCATCCTCGTATAAATCCAGTTTGAACTGGTCCATAGCTTCCAACCCGTTACTATCCGAGTTTTCTAATGCTTCACGGACAGTAGTCAGCCATTCATCCAATCCCGTTTCTCCCTTTACACCTTTGTAACGCCAGTGAGCAGCGAGCCCCCGTTCGGCGATATCGTCCATGCGTTCGGTGCGTATCTGTACTTCCACCCATTTGCTTTCGGGACCCATTACAGTAATGTGTAATGACTCGTAACCGTTACTTTTTGGTACAGATAGCCAGTCACGCAAGCGCTTCGGGTTAGGTTGGTACATATCTGTTACAATGGAATATGCTTGCCAGCACTCCTGCTTTTCTTTATCTACAGGCGAATCCAGGATAATGCGGATGGCAAACAAGTCATATACCCCTTCGAACGGACATTTCTGCTTCTTCATCTTCTGATAGATGGAGTGAATGGATTTTGTACGCCCTTTGATGTGGAAATGCAATCCGGCTTCTTCCAGTTTCTTCTGCATCGGAGCGATGAAGGCGGCAATATACTTGTCACGGGACGCTTTTGTCTCGTTCAGCTTATCCTTGATATGATAGTAAACCTCTTTCTCCGTATATTTCAGCGAAAGGTCTTCCAGTTCCGATTTCAGCTTATATAAACCCAGTTTGTGGGCGAGGGGAGCGTACAGGTAGGCCGCTTCATTTGCCACTTGCCGACGGGCTTCGTCATTTTTACTGTCTTTGATTTGCCGCATGATGTTCACACGGTCGGCAATCATTATCAGGATCACACGCATATCTTCCGCAAAAGAAAGCAACAGGTTGCGGAAGTTTTCCGATTCGATAGTCGGGCTTTTGGAGTAAAGCTCATTTACACGGATGAGCCCGCGGATGATGCCTGCCACGTCTTCACCGAAAGCGGCTTGCACTTCTTCGGGGGTACAAGCTCCGTTTCTCACGCTTTCGTGCAGCATGATGCCCAGAATAGACGCCCGTTTCATTCCGATTTCTTCGGCCACGATAACGGCAGTCTGCATATCTTTAATCAGTGGATTCAGTCCGAAGGTGTCACGCTGAACGCGGTTATCCTTTATAGAGTTGATAAGATGTGTTTTCAGTTTTCTACAGTCACCTTTCTGTAATGTCTCACCGGTCAACTGCAATAATTTTCTGTAGAGAGAGAAGAGCAATTCCTTCTCTTCAGTAGTGAAAAATTCATCTCTTTCCATAATTGTCCATTTTTGTTGCCCAAAGGTAGTTTTTTTCTTCCTTTCTATTATAAGGCTTGTGCTTTTTTTGTATTTTTGGCAATCAATTAATAAAAAATAGATAGTATGATAACACCGCAAGACAAAGAGTTGCTTAGGCAAAAAGGTATTTCAGAAGAGCAGATAGCTGAACAGCTGACCTGTTTTGAGAAAGGTTTCCCGTACTTAAAGCTGGCTGCTGCCGCTTCATTGGAAAAAGGTATTTTGGCACCTGCAGCAGAAGAGCAGAAGCTCTATCTCGATGCATGGGATGCATATACGCGGACAGATAAAGTAGTAGTGAAGTTTGTTCCTGCTTCAGGTGCGGCAAGCCGTATGTTCAAGAATTTATTCGAATTTCTTGGGGCTGATTATGATGTGCCCGAAACTAAATTCGAAAAAACATTCTTTGAGCAGATTGAAAAGTTTGCTTTCTATAATGACTTGAATGCCGCCTGTGAGAAAGCATTCGAGAAGAACATTCCCGCATTGATGGCTGAGGGTGATTATAAAGCTGTAGTGGCTGCATTGCTTGAGGCGGCAGGACTGAATTATGGTGCGCTTCCGAAAGGTTTGTTGAAATTCCACAGATATGAAGATGGAAGCCGTACTCCATTGGAAGAACATCTTGTGGAAGGTGCTCTCTATGCTGCTAACAAGAATGGAAAAGTCAATGTGCATTTTACCGTTTCTCCTGAACATCGCCGCTTGTTCGAAAACCTGGTGGCAGACAAAGCAGCTGTCTATGCCAAGAAATACGGTGTAGATTACAATGTAACTTTTTCTGAACAGAAACCCTGTACGGACACTATTGCTGCCGATATGAACAATCAGCCTTTCCGTGATAACGGCAAGTTGTTGTTCCGTCCGGGTGGTCATGGTGCGCTGATCGAGAATCTGAATGATCTTGATGCAGATATTATCTTTATCAAGAATATCGACAATGTAGTGCCTGATAAACTAAAAGGTGACACCGTGTTGTATAAGAAGTTGATTGCCGGAGTATTAGTGGTGCTGCAACAAAAAGCATTTGCTTATTTGGAACTTTTGGATAGCGGCAGATATACTCACGAACAAGTGCTTGAAATTCTGCAATTCCTGCAAAAGAAATTGTTCTGTAAAAATCCTGAGACCAAGAATCTGGAAGATGCTGAACTCGTACTTTATCTGAAAGAGAAACTGAATCGTCCGATGCGTGTATGCGGTATGGTGAAAAATGTAGGCGAGCCGGGTGGCGGTCCGTTCCTGGCATATAATAGTGACGGTACTATTTCTCTGCAAATTCTTGAAAGTTCTCAAATTGATATGGACGATCCGGAGAAAAAAGAGATGTTCGAAAAGGGTACGCACTTTAATCCTGTAGATTTGGTTTGTGCTGTGCGCGATTATAAGGGTCATAAGTTTGATCTTGTTAATTTCGTAGATAAGGCTACCGGTTTCATCTCTTATAAATCAAAGAATGGCAAAGATCTCAAAGCACTTGAACTTCCCGGTCTGTGGAACGGTGCCATGAGTGACTGGAATACGGTGTTTGTAGAAGTTTCTCTGAGTACGTTCAATCCGGTAAAGACGGTGAATGATTTGCTGAGAGAACAACATCAATAAATGATATTTCAATAAAAAAGAAAAGTGCCATAGTTTTATTATAATAGCCGGAATGATTTATTTGAGGTCATTCCGGCTTTTTACTTTTTGTAGGTCAATAACAAAGGCCTGACATTAGAATTCTACGGTAACTCCAATCGACGGTAATATCGTTCCACTTTCCTGTTTCAGATATTTCATCTTATATCTTTGTTCTCCTACAGGTGCAGACGGGTTTTCAATAACTCCTGTACTCATAATCACATCCTGCTGCTTCAACTTACTTCCTGTGATATTCTGCAAATCGAGATAAAAACCTACCATGCAGCGATGAAAATAGAAAGATTTATCTACACGAATATCAAGTTGGGCGAAATTGGGTAGACGCTCCGTATTGTACTTTGAGTAATCATAATACGGACGCCCCTGTGCATTCCAAGCTTCAACCAATGATGATTTCTCTTTATCGTATGGAGTGTAAGGAGCACCACCTATATAACTTAATTTTCCTCCGATACTCCAACGACGCGGCAGGTTGTACGTACCACTCACATTCAGAATGAAACGATTGTCCCAAGCAGAAGCTATGTCGTTATATTCACTGCGGAAGACAGTAAGGGAAGATACAAAGTTGAAGCGCTCCGGTATCTGCCAACGCAACATGGTTTCTACACCATAAGCACGCCCTCGTGCAGTCGGAATCAATGCCTCATTACCTACTGTGCCATAATCGTCTCCCTTACATGCCAGAGGGATGTCGTCACGGAGAGAAAGAGGCATACGGCTGTAACGCTTAAAGAAACCTTCTGCCGAAATCATCAACCTATCCTGTAAATGCCAATCAAGTCCGAGGCTGGTCTCCATCACTTGCATATACTTTAAATTCTTATTTGCATAAAGACCGTCGTTGTTCTTGAAACCTAATGCTGTATAAGGTGGTAGCTGGTAATATAGACCTGCATTTCCGCTTATTGTCCATTGCTGGGTTAGTTCGTAAGATAAGGAGAGGCGGGGAGAGAGCTGTTTCCATAATTCTTTCATCTCCTTATTGTAGTTGTTACCATCTGTACGGATGCCTGCGGATGCGGAAAAACGTTTATTGGCGGTGGTATAATCTGTTGAGAAGAAACCGCCCCAACTGAATATGTTCAAATCCGTCCGGTAATCAGAGAGTGTAGAGGTTATACCGAATATTCGCTGATTCGTTTGATTCGTATAGTTGGAATAATTCATTTCTGCACCTTCCTTCAATGTCCATTGCCCTAATCTCGTTTGGTTTTCAAAGCGCAGGGTGATCTTTTGCTCTACTGAACGAAGCCGGAGTGTCAGATTGTCTTCGGAAGATTCATCATTATTCAGATATTTTATATTACGATTGTTCAGGTAGTTATGGCTTAAGGTGACCGATTGTACATGTTTCCCTGCATAATGGCGGTATGAAGCTCCCACTGTGAATGTCTCCTGGTGAATGGTAGGCAGATAACTTAATATGTATTCCGCGTCTTCTCCTTTCTCGTCTGTATTCAGTTTCATCTTATCAATGCCGACTAAGCCAAGTAGGATCAGTTCATCATGTACTGATAGTTTGGTCTTCAATTTGAATTGACCGTCAATGAAGTTTGGCAGAAAAGGAAGTCCTAAAGCCTTGAACAGTAGTTGCAGATAAGATTGCCGTATAGAAAACAGATAGGTTGTCTTATCGCTCAAATGTCCGTTACCACTGAAAGAAACTTCGGATGCTCCCAAGGTTGCCTTAAATGTCTGTTTGTCCGGGTTGCCATCGCGCAGACGAAAATCTAATACTGAACTCATGGCTCCGGAACGATTGGCCGGAAATGCTCCGGTGTAGAAACTGATTTCCCGTATCAAATCTGCATTGACTATACTGACCGGGCCACCCGATGCACCCTGTGTGGCAAAGTGGTTGATATTAGGTATTTCTATTCCATCCATATAGAAGCGATTCTCGGAAGGTGACCCGCCTCGTACTATCAAGTCGTTTCTATAACCGATGGGAGAGAAAGAGACACCGGGATAGGCTCGCACGATGCGTGAGATATCGCGGTTTCCTCCCGGACTTTTTTCTATCTCCTGCAAGCCTATGATACGCATACTTACCGGACTTTCCACCGTTTTCCGGAAAGGAGAGGGGGTGACCACTATTGCTGATAGCATATTTTCATCTTCCTCTATCTCTATCTCGATGAAAGGCGTAGAGGCGGAAACCAAATACTCGGAGGTCACTGCGCTTTTATAACCTATCAGTGTTGTTTCGAAGCGATAAATGCCAGGGGGGATCTGTTCTATACGAAATATGCCTAGAGAATCTGTCGATGCTCCTTTACCGGGAATACCTGCAACCACAACGTTGGCATAAGCCACCGGTTGGCGTGATTGTTTATCAATAACTTTTCCGCGTACGGAGTAGTTGACCGCAGCAGCGTAGATACAAACATTGCACAGTAGCAGTGAAAGTGTCAGTAGAATATGTTTGCTCGTTATCATATATGCAAATATAGATATTATTGATATATAATAAGTGAAACAGGGACATAAAAAAACTGTTCGGAAATCATCCCGAACAGTTTTCATTTCTTTGTTAAGTTGTAAGATTAATATCTTCCACCGCGATCTCCGCCGCCATAGCCACCGCCACGATTGCCGCCGCCGTAGCCACCGCCACGATTGCCGCCGCCATAGCCACCACCACGGTTGCCACCGCCATAGCCACCACCACGGTTGCCACCTGCAGGTCTTTCTGTTCTGGGGCGAGCTACGCTAATAGCGATGTTCTTGCCTTCGAATTCTGTTTCGTTAAGAGCGTCAATAGCCTTCTGACCTTCTTCATCATTCGGCATTTCTACGAAGCCGAAACCGCGTGAACGTCCCGTCTCTCTGTCGTTAATAATGTAGGCTGAAGTTACTTCGCCATACTGTGAAAATAATTCCTGTAAGCTGTCACTGTTTGTGTTCCAGCTTAGGTTTGCAACATAAATGTTCATTTCTTTTTGTAAGTTAAAATTGTTATTTATTAATGATTGAGATCCGCACGGCGTTCATACCTCGCGTACCACGTTCAATTTCAAATGTTACGTTATCCCCTTCGGTTATCCCTTCGGGAGCGGAAGTAACGTGGAAAAAATATTTCTCACCACTTCCTAAATCTTTAATAAAACCATAACCTCTGGACACATTAAAATGTTCAATACGTCCGTTTAATGGCAGAACTTCTTCTGCTTCGCCTTTTTTCGGAATTGATATTTCTATTTCAGAAGCATCAATTTCTTCTTTAGGCTTTACACCTTCTGGTGTGGAGTGAAGAATACCGTTTTCGTCCACATAAGCCAGCATCTCTTCGAAGCTACGGCTACCGCTGCTCAATCGTTCTTCTTTTCTCTTTTGTTTTTCTTCTCGCTTACTCTGTTTCGCTTTTTCTCTGTCTCTTTTACTTGATGTTACTCTTTTTACTGCCATTCTTTAATTATTATATATTATGCAGTTTATATACTGCACTTAGTTTTTCTGACTAATGGCTGCACCTAATCCGTTCAGGATCCATACAACAATATAATCTTGTGATGAACAAAGGAGCTGATTATGAGGTCATTTTGGGATGGAATAATTTGCGGAATACCGCAAAAGCAAACATGCACAAAGAAGATTTCAGAATAAACCCTATTGTTTATGCTACAAAGATACAGATAAAAATGAGCTATCCATTCGTTTTTTAAATTATTTAAAGCGGTAGCTACTTATTTTTTTATGTACATTTGTGCTTCTTAATATAAACACATAGCAAAAATGAAGAAGATTTTATTGTTAGGTTCCGGTGAACTGGGCAAAGAGTTTGTGATTTCTGCCCAACGAAAAGGTCAATATATTATTGCCTGTGATTCATATGCCGGAGCACCTGCGATGCAGGTGGCTGATGAATATGAGGTATTTAGCATGCTTGACGGCGATGCATTGGAACGTGTGGTACGCAAACACCAACCGGATATCATTGTTCCGGAAATCGAGGCCATCCGTACAGAACGCCTTTACGATTTTGAGAAGGAAGGTATTCAGGTGGTACCTAGTGCCCGTGCTGTAAACTTTACTATGAACCGCAAGGCTATCCGTGATCTGGCCGCACAGGAGTTGGGACTGAAAACTGCTAAATATTTTTATGCAAAAACTCTGGATGAGTTGAAAGCTGCTTCTGAAAAGATCGGTTTTCCTTGCGTAGTGAAGCCGCTGATGTCTTCTTCGGGCAAGGGGCAGTCTCTTGTGAAGAGTGCGGATGAATTGGAACATGCCTGGGAATATGGCTGCAATGGTAGCCGTGGTGATATAAAAGAATTGATTATTGAAGAATTTATCAAGTTTGATAGTGAGATAACATTACTTACGGTGACGCAAAAGAATGGGCCTACCTTGTTTTGTCCGCCCATCGGACATGTGCAGAAAGGGGGAGATTATCGTGAAAGTTTTCAGCCGGCGCACATTGATCCGGCTCATTTGAAGGAAGCGCAGGAAATGGCTGAGAAGGTGACTCGGGCTCTGACCGGTGCCGGCCTGTGGGGAGTTGAATTTTTCTTGAGTCATGAAAATGGAGTTTATTTCTCGGAACTTTCTCCGCGTCCGCATGATACGGGTATGGTGACATTGGCAGGAACACAAAATTTGAATGAATTTGAACTTCATTTACGTGCTGTACTAGGTTTGCCTATTCCAAACATTAAGCAAGAGCGTATTGGTGCCAGTGCTGTGATTCTTTCAACTATTGCCAGCCAGGAGCGTCCTGATTATCGCGGTATTGAAGAGGTGACGAAAGAAGAAGACACTTATCTCCGCATTTTCGGTAAGCCGACGACGCGCGTCAATCGGCGTATGGGCGTGGTGTTATGCTATGCACCGTTAAAGTCAGATCTGGATGCATTGAGAGATAAGGCTAAGCGAATTGCAGAAAAGGTTGAAGTGTATTAAGGCTTACTTATTAGATAAAAGAAAAGCAGTTGTCACAGATTGAGTGACAGCTGCTTTTTTATTTCGCAACTACTATTTCAACATTATATCCGATAAAAAGCCCGCTTTCAATTACTCCGGTAATTGCTTTCAGGTTTTGTTCCAAAGAAGGATCAACATAGCTGAAGCGGGTATCAAAAATAAAGTTGCCGTTTTCGGTGAGAACAGGTCCGTCTTTTCCACCGGCAAGACGCAATTTCACGTCAGAAGCTCCTAACCGTTGCATTTCGCTTTCTACAAAAGTTAATGCACCTGGAAACACTTCTACAGGTATTGGAAAATGACTTCCCAAATGATCTACCAGTTTTGTATCATCAATGATAATGAAGCTCTTACTACTGCTTTTTATCAGAAGTTTTTCTTTGAACATGGCTCCACCACGTCCCTTAATCAGACTTTTCTCCGGATCTACTTCATCAGCACCATCAAAAACCCAGTCTGGACGCTTATTCCAAAGGGGCGTTTGTGGTATACCCAATTGTATGCAGGTCATGGAAATTTCTGCAGAGGCAGGGATAACTTCTATGTGTAGAGATTCTTTGCGAATACGTTCCGCTAATGCGAATAGCGTCAGATAAACGGTAGAACCGGAGCCGGCTCCGATCACATCACCATCCTTCGCCATTGCGGCAATTTCCTGTGCTACGATTTCTTTGCCCTCACGATTAATGATCGCATTCGACCATTGCAAATGATTTATCAGTTGATTATCCCATTTCATTGTCAGAGGTTGCTAATCGTTATTATCTTCTTCGTCGTCAGTCAGGTTGTTCAGTTCTACTTCAAGTTCAACCAACTCTTGTTCCCAAATTTTTCTGATGTTTGCCGGCGTATTTTTGGGAGCTTCCTTAATACGTTTTTGAGCTAATGATACTTCATGCTCCAGCTGTGAACGTCTACTCATAAGTCTTGCTATTTATAGTTGTTTTTATAGATAACATTCTGTTTTGCTCAATTGTTCTTATATTTGGTAAGAATTTTGTATTACCCGAATAACTCGGGATAGATTTCTCCATCACCATCGGCTACATCGAGGCTCTGTAGTAGTTTACCGTCAGGAGCATAGAAAAGTTGAATTTCTCTGTCAGAGTTATACTCTTCTATATCGATGATTACTACAGTAGACATTTTGGGGAAAGTAATTATCTTTATATATCTGATTTGTATAGGAGGGGTCTCTGTCTGCATAAATGCTTTAGCTACGGGAGCAGGGACATCTTCCAGGCTTTCGACGTTTGTCTCCGTCATTATCCATTGGGCATTGTTTCCGAACCAGACGTTCATTTCGTGGCTATCTGAAACGAATCCGGCAATGTGGTAATCACTTTTATGCGTCCATTCCACGGTCGTCACTTTAGGATACATCTTTTTGAAAGTTTCCTGTACTTTTTCCGGAGTATTTTCTGCGCATACGGAAGCAGGTATCAGCAACAACAAGCCTGCCAATAAACTGAAATTAAACTTTTTCATAATCAAGGTCTGTTTTTAGTTGCTATTAGAAACAACCCTGAGAGACTTTTGTTTATTGCATTTTTGAGCAAAAACAGAGTTGTTTTCATCTCTTGAAAATAATTATTGAGTCTGCGATATTTTGTATTATTTAATTCACTACTTTCGGGCACTTTTTTAAAAAGACGAAATGAACAATGTATTGATCCTTGTAGACAGCTTGGATGATTGGAAACCATATTCCAAAACAAACAGCATTTTAACAGTATCTGACTACCTGAAGTATAAATCACCGGGAAAGGATCGTAAATTAGTAATCAACCTGAGTAATGATTATAGCTATAACTCCGAAGGCTATTATTGCTCGTTATTAGCCCAGACGAGGGGGCATAAAGTTATTCCCGGAGTAGATATAATTAATAAGGTGGAAGCAGGTGCAGGTATCCGTATGGATAGCAGTCTTCAAAAGCTTTGTTATCAATGGATTCAGAAAAATGAAATAACCGATGATCTTTGGTCTCTGAATGTATACTTTGGCACTTGCAAAGAGAAAGGATTGGAGCGTATAGCTCGTTTTATCTTTGAGAATTATCCGGCTCCTTTATTGCGGGTTACATTAAATACGCGACATAAGAATCAGATAGAAAATATTCAGTTTTTACCTTTGAGCTCATTGAATAATGAGGAAGAGGATTATTTCGCTAATGCTCTGGATTTGTTTAACAGAAAAGTGTGGCGCAATCCTCAGGCCTCGAAATCGGCAAGATACAACCTGGCTATACTGTATGATCCGGATGAGAAATTTCCGCCAAGCGATAAAAAGGCACTTCACAAGCTACTGGAACTGGCTAAGAAGATGGATATTCATGCCGAATTGCTAACTGAAGAAGATGCCACACGACTAATGGAGTTTGATGCCTTATTTATTCGTACCACTACTTCGTTAAACCATTACACGTTCCGGCTTTCACAATTGGCCACACAAAATGGGTTGGCTGTTATAGATGATCCTCAATCTATTATCCGCTGTACCAATAAGGTTTATCTGAAAGAATTGTTTGAGAAGGAAAAGATTCCGGCACCGCTTTCCATGTTACTATTCAAATCGAATATCAACTCTTATGAGGAAATTACGGAACAACTTGGTAGTCCTTTTATCCTGAAAATCCCAGATGGTTCTTTCTCTATCGGTATGAAGAAAGTCAATAATGAGATCGAGTTGGATGAAGCGTTGAAAGTATTGTTTGATAAGTCGTCTATACTGCTGGCTCAGGAATTCACTCCAACAGATTTTGACTGGCGTATCGGCATTCTGAATGGAGAGCCTCTCTATGCGTGTAAGTATTATATGGCTAAGGGACATTGGCAAATCTATTGCCATTATGCTTCCGGACGGAGCCGCTGCGGGCTGGTGGAGACTATTCCTATTTATCAAGTGCCACGTAAGGTATTGGATACAGCGCTGCGTGCGGCTTCTTTTATTGGGAAAGGCCTGTATGGAGTAGATTTGAAAATGGTAAATGACCGTGCTGTTGTTATTGAGATAAATGATAATCCCAGCATTGACCATGGGTTAGAAGATGCCATTCTGGGAGACGAACTCTACTATCGGTTGCTGAATAACTTTTGGCGTATGTTGGATGTAAAACGTTTCTAATTCGTATGGAACAGCGATTTATACTTCGTTTGGCTGAAATTGATGATATTCCGTCAATTATGGAGATAGAACAAATTTGTTTTGATAAAGATAGTTTTTCAAAACGTCAGTTTGTTTATCTTATTTCTCAAGCAAAAGGATACTTTTGTGTAGCAGAATATCAGCAAAGGGTGGGGGGCTATTTTAGTGTGTTGATAAATCAACGTGCTTGTAGTCTACGTATCTATTCGATAGCTGTTCATCCTGATTTTCGTGGCAAAAAAGTGGGGCAATTACTAATAGATCAGATAGCTGTTATTGCCCAAAAACAAGGCTTAAAGAGAATTACTTTGGAGGTGAATGTTTCTAATTCCCCGGCTATTCATTTATATGAAAAAAATGGTTTTAAATGTACTTCCATAAAAGAGAACTATTATCATAACGGGACTTCTGCATATTATATGCAGAGGCCCACTATAGTTGAATAGATATTCTTCTCTGGAAATCCGGTATCTTCTTAATTCCTGTTTAAAAATATAGTGTAATACTCTCTTTTCTTTGTCAAATTGTTAACAAGGTCGATAGAATTATTAAACCTTGTTGTAAAATGCCCTGTAAAGGCTCTGAAATTTGGAGAAATCAAGAAAAGCCGTACCTTTGCAATGTGTTTTTCATAGTATTAGATTTAAGGTTAACAAAAGATTGGCTGTCTGGGATAGATAGCCTTTTTTTATGTTTGCCCCGCATGGGGCGAACTGCTAATCTTCTCCAAGTAGATCGTAAGACGGTGCAAAGAACAGGGTCCCGGTAACCGCAGTACTAAAATCAAGCAAGCGGTCGGTGTTGCCTACAGGATTCCCGATAAACATACTTTCCAACATCTGGCGCGTAGTACTGAATGTACTTGCATATCCAATGAAATAAGTACCGTATTCTCCTTTTGAAGTATTGGCAAATGGCATATTGGCACGTACTATTTTTAAATCATCTCCAATATTTGTTACAGCATTATGTGCATTTGCAGGCTTTTCTTCATCCGACAATTCCACATCATTGAACTTTCTTCGTCCTATCACCTTTTCCTGCTCTTCTACCGGAAGCGCATTCCAAGCATTCATATCGTGAATATACTTCTGTACAAATACATAACTTCCACCCGCAAAATCCGGATCTTCTTCACCAACTACGGCAAAGTGATAAGGATTCTCGTCCACAGCTGGAGATTCTGTTCCATCTACGAAGCCAATGATTGCTTTACCATCCATATATCTGAAACCGTGAGTTTCATCAATAGCTTCGACAGCCCCCTTTAGTTTTTCATCGATGATAGAAGCAAATTCGTAACATAGCCCCATTTGCCGTGCCCGGATATGAAACAGTATATCACCGGGAGTGGATACAGCTGTATATTTACTTCCCCTTATTTCTTTGAAAGTTTCCAATTCTTTGGGTTTCCCCTTGCCAGGGAAAATACGATCCCATACATTAGCACTGAAACTTATCGTGCTACTGAACTGTGCATCGGGAAAGCGATTACGCATACTACGTATCAACGCTGAGAAATTGGCACATACATCTTTTACTTTGTCGACGGCATCAGGAGATTGATTTAATCCGTAAACGATGAAAATGGCATTTTCACCTTGTCTTTCGGTTACATCCTGTGGGGTGTTTCCTGCGAATGGATTTTGATGTGGATTCATACTTTTTCCTTTCATTAAATTTATACTTCAAAATATAACTTACCAAATGACGTTTTGTTCACACAAAAATAGTGGAATCCCTTCTTAGTATCTGTTGATGAATGTTTAAGCAACGTTAAATGGATGTCGCTTTTTTGTTCTTATTGTAGTAATAATAGTTCAAAAGGGTATAATTTATAGAAAAAACGTTTTCATAGAGTACAACTTGAAAGTTTTTGTGTTTACATTTGCAAGGTTGCTTATGTAACTATTCCGTAAAAATTAAGATTTGAAGCTTTGAACAAAAACTATTCAATAGGTGTTAAGCTCATAGCAGCGGAATGACAAGAACGCGACTTGTAGAGTTTAGAAAAAGAGAAATTATATAAAAAGATTGCTTATGTCACAAATTATCGGACATATCTCTCAGGTCATCGGACCGGTAGTAGACGTCTATTTTGAAGGTACGGATGCCGAACTGATGCTTCCAAGTATCCACGACGCACTGGAGATAAAAAGATCAAACGGAAAAACATTAATCGTAGAAGTGCAGCAACACATTGGCGAAAATACAGTGAGAACTGTAGCAATGGATAGTACGGACGGTTTACAAAGAGGTATGAAAGTGTATCCCACAGGCGGTCCTATTACCATGCCGGTGGGCGACCAGATTAAAGGTCGGTTGATGAATGTAGTGGGTGATTCCATCGATGGTATGAAAGAGTTAGACCGTGCCGGTGCTTATCCCATCCACCGTGATCCTCCTAAGTTTGAAGATTTGACTACCGTACAAGAGGTGCTCTATACAGGTATCAAGGTTATCGACTTGCTGGAACCTTACAGTAAGGGTGGTAAGATCGGTTTGTTCGGTGGTGCTGGTGTAGGTAAAACAGTGCTTATCCAGGAACTCATTAATAACATTGCTAAGAAACAACATGGTTTTTCTGTGTTTGCAGGAGTAGGAGAGCGTACCCGTGAAGGTAACGACTTGCTGCGTGAAATGATTGAATCCGGTGTTATTCGTTATGGTGAAGAGTTCAAGAAAAGTATGGAAGAAGGAAACTGGGATTTATCTAAGGTAGATTACAGTGAAGTGGAGAAATCACAGGTATCCTTGATATTCGGCCAGATGAACGAACCTCCCGGTGCGCGTCAATCAGTAGCATTGTCCGGGCTGACGGTGGCGGAAGCTTTCCGTGACCAAGGTGCTGAAACTGGTGGTTCACGTGATATCCTGTTCTTTATCGATAATATTTTCCGTTTCACACAAGCAGGTTCCGAAGTGTCCGCTTTGTTGGGACGTATGCCTTCGGCTGTAGGTTACCAACCGACGCTGGCTACTGAAATGGGTGCTATGCAGGAGCGTATTACTTCTACCCGAAATGGATCTATAACCTCTGTACAGGCTGTATATGTGCCTGCCGATGACTTGACTGACCCGGCACCTGCTACTACATTTACGCACCTGGATGCCACGACGGTATTGAGCCGTAAAATTACTGAGTTAGGTATTTATCCTGCCGTTGATCCGCTGGAATCTACTTCACGTATCCTCGACCCGCATGTTGTGGGAGAAGAGCATTATGAAGTGGCGCAACGGGTGAAACAAATTCTGCAACGTAACAAGGAATTACAGGATATTATTTCTATCCTTGGTATGGAAGAACTTTCGGATGCCGACCGTACATTGGTGAATCGTGCACGTCGCGTGCAACGTTTCTTATCTCAGCCTTTTGCCGTTGCTGAACAATTTACAGGTGTACCGGGAACGATGGTGCCCATAGAAGACACTATCAAAGGCTTTAAGATGATTCTGGATGGTGAGGTGGACTATCTACCCGAACCTGCTTTCTTGAATGTCGGTACGATTGAAGAAGCGATAGAGAAAGGAAAGAAATTGCTGGATCAGGTAAATAATTAAAAAATAAAAGAAGGAAAGAGGCTATGAAGAAGTTGTATTTGAACATAGTGTCTCCTGAAAAGGAAATTTATAATGGAGAAGTGGAAAGTGTAACGCTACCTGGCACGATAGGAACGTTTACCATCCTTCCGCAACATGCACCCATTGTGTCTTCGCTTCGTGAAGGTAAGGTGATGTATGTACCGACAGAAGGAGAAGAACAGACTCTTGACATAGAGGGTGGTTTCATTGAGTTAAGTGGTGGAGTGGTTTCTGCCTGCGTAGACTGACAATAGTCTTTTCATCCTTAATTCTTTCATTTTTAATTTTAAATAATACTATGAGTATCAGCTTGACAAAGCGCAATTTTTTATATCAGATCACCCTGTTGACATTAATAGCAGGATGGGTAGGCGCAGGGATTTTACATTATTTATTGCCTGGACATTATTTTGGAGGATATCCTTTCATTCCGGTATATTTCTTCTTGTTCGGGCTTTTTGAAATATCTATGTTTGATGCTTGCCGTAAGCATGCCCCGCAAAAGATGTTGCTGCTTTACATGGCGATGAAGGTGATGAAGATGTTGCTCTCTGTGATACTCTTGGTGGTGTACTGCTTTGCAGTGCGGGAAGAAGCTAAGTTATTCCTGCTGACATTCATCCTTTACTATATAGTCTATCTGATATATGAGACTTGGTTCTTTTTTACTTATGAAGTAGGAAAGAAACAGAAAAAAGAAAAGAAAAATGAAACAAATGCGTAATCTATTGACCGGAATATTCCTGATGCTGGGAATGCTGCTTACTACCTTGCCTGTTGTGGCACAGGGGATTGAAGCGGAACTTGACAGCGTAGCCAAACGGGATGATGTCACCTCTACCGAACAGAAAGAAAACACGGTGGATGTGAAAGAGATCGTCTTCGGGCACATTGGCGATGCTTACGAGTGGCATATTACCACATGGGGAAAAACGCACGTCACTATCCCATTACCTATTATTGTATATAGTTCGCAGACTGGTTGGCACGCTTTCCTCTCTTCACGATTGGAAGAAAATGGAGGATCTTATGAAGGATTCTTCATAGCTCCGGCAGGTAGCAGGTACGAAGGTAAGTTGGTTGAGCATGATGCAGCCGGAAACGAAATACGTCCCTGGGATATTTCTATCACAAAAGTGACACTGTCACTGTTGATTAACAGTGTATTGCTACTTGTCATTATTCTGGCCGTTGCCCAGTGGTATCGTAAACATCCGCAAGGTAGTGCGGCTCCGGGCGGCTTCATCGGATTTATGGAGATGTTTATCATGATGGTGAACGACGATATCATTAAGAGTTGTGTAGGGCCGAAGTATCGGAAGTTTGCTCCTTACCTGCTGACAGCGTTCTTCTTCATCTTTATAAATAATATCATGGGGTTGATTCCCATTTTCCCGGGTGGAGCTAATGTGACGGGTAATATTGCTATTACGATGGTTCTGGCACTTTTTACATTTGTTGCCGTCAACCTGTTCGGAACGAAAACCTATTGGAAAGATATTTTTTGGCCGGATGTGCCTTGGTGGTTGAAGGTTCCTGTACCGATGATGCCTTTTATTGAATTCTTCGGTATCTTCACCAAACCATTTGCCTTAATGATTCGTCTTTTTGCCAATATGCTGGCCGGACACATGGCAATGTTGGTGTTAACATGTCTGATCTTTATTTCCGCCAGTATGGGACCTGCGCTTAACGGTACGCTTACCGTGGCATCTGTGCTGTTCAATATCTTTATGAATGCATTGGAACTATTGGTGGCATTTATCCAGGCGTACGTATTCACTATGTTGTCTGCCGTATTCATCGGACTGGCTCAGGAGGAGCATAAAGAAGTAAAAGTGAAAGAAAACAACAATTAATAATAAACCATTTAAAAACAAAAGATTATGTTACTATCTGTATTATTGCAAGCTACTGCGGCTGCAGCCGGAATTAGTAAATTAGGTGCAGCAATCGGCGCCGGACTTGCCGTTATTGGCGCAGGTTTGGGTATTGGTAAAATTGGTGGTTCAGCTATGGAGGCTATTGCCCGTCAGCCGGAAGCATCGGGAGACATTCGTATGAACATGATTATCGCTGCTGCATTGATTGAAGGTGTTGCTTTGTTGGCAGTAGTTGTGTGTCTGTTAGTGTTCTTCTTATAATAGGCCTATACTTGCTTTTAATTTATAATTATTAATTTATAATTAAGATTATGTCATTGTTATTACCCGATAGTGGTCTGCTGTTCTGGATGCTTTTGTCGTTCGGTGTGGTGTTTGTGGTGTTGGCGAAGTATGGCTTTCCTGTCATTACTAAGATGGTAGAAGGCCGTAGAACCTACATAGACCAATCGCTGGAAGTGGCAAAAGAAGCTAATGCGCAACTTCAAAGACTAAAAGCTGAGAGCGAAGCATTGGTTGCTGCTGCCAACAAGGAGCAAGGACGCATCCTGCGGGAGGCGATGCACGAGCGTGACAAGATTATCGTCGAAGCACGCAAGCAGGCGGAAGTCGCCGCGCAGAAAGAGCTGGACGATGTGAAGAAGCAGATACAGCAAGAAAAGGAAGAGGCGATACGCGATATCCGTCGCCAGGTTGCCGTGCTTTCTGTGGATATTGCGGAGAAAGTAATCCGTAAGAATCTGGATGAAGAGCACGAACAAATGGAGATGATAGACCGGATGCTGGACGAAGTGCTGGCAGCCTCAAGAAGCAATTAAGTAGCGATAAGCGATTAGTGATGAATGATTAGCGAAATGTTGGTCATGAGTCGCTAATCACTAATAATTAAAGGAAATGGATATAGGAATTGTTTCGATGCGATATGCCAAAGCGTTGATAGAATACGCAAAAGGTACGGGGGCTGAAGACCGCGTATACCATGAATTGCGTATGCTGGAACGAAGCTTCCGTAAGCATCCTGATTTACGGGAGGCGTTGGATAACCCTATTTTGAAGATCAAGGAGAAAATTGCTCTGATTTGTACTGCTGCCGCAGGCAATGGAGAGGTGAGCCGGGAATTTTCCCGCTTCATAACACTTGTGTTGAGAAACCGCCGGGAGTATTATTTGCAGTACATCTGCCTGACTTATCTTGATCTATACAGGAAATTGAAGCATATCGGCGTAGGAAAGCTGATTACGTCTGTACCTGTGAGCCGGGAAGTTTGGGAGCGCATTCGAAATAGTGCTTCTACTTTGCTACATGCACAGATGGAGTTACAAACTGAAGTTGATCCTTCGATTGAAGGGGGATTTATATTTGATATCAACGATTTCCGGCTGGATGCCAGCATCGCCACGCAACTAAAGAGAGTGAAACAACAGTTCATTGATAAGAACAGAAGAATAGTGTGATTTACGATTGGACGATTTACGATTTACGATTAGAGTTACTCTACATTGTAAGTAGTGAATCGGACTTAATGATGGTAATCTCAATCGTAAATTGTAAATAACTAAATCGTAAATAGAAACATGTCTGAAAATATAAAAGTAAGCGAAGTCTCCGATATTCTCCGTCACCAGTTAGAGGGAATTGATACCCGCGTGCAGTTGGATGAGATCGGTACGGTGCTGCAAGTCAGTGACGGTGTGGCACGTATCTACGGACTGCGTAATGCTGAAGCAAACGAACTGTTGGAGTTTGACAACGGTATCAAGGCGATTGTGATGAATCTGGAAGAGGACAACGTAGGAGCTGTTTTGCTGGGTCCTACAGATAAAATCAAAGAAGGCTACGTCGTAAAGCGTACCAAGCGAATTGCTTCCATTATGGTGGGAGAGGGTATGCTGGGACGTGTTATCGATCCCTTGGGATCACCACTGGATGGTAAGGGACTCATTGGTGGAGAGCTGTGCGAAATGCCTTTGGAACGTAAAGCGCCGGGCGTTATCTTTCGTCAGCCTGTGAACCAGCCGTTACAGACTGGACTAAAAGCTGTGGATGCCATGATACCTATCGGTCGTGGACAGCGTGAGTTAATTATCGGTGACCGTCAGACGGGAAAGACAGCTATTGCCGTCGATACGATCATCAACCAGCGTGCCAATTATGAGGCAGGTGATCCTGTATATTGTATTTATGTGGCCATTGGGCAGAAAGGTTCTACTGTAGCTACTATTGTGAATACCTTGCGTGAGAATGGTGCGATGGATTATACAATTGTGGTTGCCGCTACGGCAGGTGATCCTGCGGCATTGCAGTATTATGCTCCGTTTGCAGGTGCTGCCATTGGTGAATATTTCCGTGATACCGGTCGTCATGCACTGGTGGTTTATGATGACCTTTCCAAGCAGGCGGTAGCTTATCGTGAGGTATCACTGATTTTGCGTCGTCCTTCAGGGCGTGAAGCCTATCCGGGTGATATCTTCTATCTGCATTCCCGTTTGCTGGAACGTGCAGCACGTATTATCAATCAGGAAGAAGTAGCACGTGAAATGAATGATTTGCCGGAAAGTCTGAAAGGCAGAGTAAAAGGTGGCGGTTCGCTGACTGCACTACCTATTATAGAGACACAGGCAGGAGACGTATCTGCATACATCCCAACGAATGTGATTTCTATTACTGACGGACAGATATTCCTTGATACGGACTTGTTTAACCAAGGTAACCGCCCGGCCATTAATGTAGGTATCTCTGTGAGTCGTGTAGGTGGTAATGCTCAGATTAAGGCGATGAAGAAAGTGGCCGGTACATTGAAGATAGACCAGGCACAGTATCGTGAGCTGGAAGCATTTACGAAGTTCAGCGGTGATATGGACCCCGTTACTGCACTGACCATTGATAAGGGACAAAAGAATACCCGTTTATTGGTTCAGCCGCAATACAGTCCGATGCCGGTAGAAAAGCAGATTGCCATTCTGTATTGTGGTACACATGGCTTACTGCGTAATGTTCCGTTGGATAAAGTAACAGATTTCGAAAGGAGTTTCCTTGAAGCGCTTGAAATGAATCACCGCACTGATGTGCTCGATGTACTGAAGAGTGGCGTCATTGACGATGATGTCTGCAAGAAGATAGAGGAAACGGCAGATCTGATGTCGAAACAATACTTGGAGTAGTGATTAACGTTGAGTGACAAGTGATTAGTGGCATGTGCTCATTTGCCGCTTATCACTAATCATTAATCACTTACCACTAAAAAAAATGCTATGGGTTCTTTAAAAGAAGTAAAAAACAGAATAAACTCCGTCAAGAGTACGCGTCAGATAACATCGGCGATGAAGATGGTGGCATCCGCTAAATTGCACAAGGCACAGACACGGATTGAGAATATGCTGCCTTATCAACAGAAGCTGAATGAAATTCTGACTAACTTCTTGTCTACAGATGCTACATTTGAGTCGCCTTATACCGAAGTGCGTCCCGTAACGCGGGTAGCGGTCGTAGTTTTCTCATCCAATAGTTCACTGTGCGGAGCTTTCAATGCGAATGTGGTAAAAAAGCTCGGAGAAACGCTGGAAGAATATAAATCACTTGGTAAAGAGAACGTCCTGATATACCCTGTAGGAAAGAAAGTGGAGCAGGCTGTGAAAAAGCTAGGCTATACGTCGCAGGGAAGCTATCAAGAGATGGCGGATAAACCCTCATACGTACAAGCGTATGAGCTTGCTGCATTGTTGATGCAAGAGTTTATGGAAAAACAAATCGACCGGGTGGAGCTGATTTATCATCATTTCAAATCAATGGGTTCGCAGATATTGATGCGTGAAGAATATCTTCCTATTGATTTGAGTAAGGTGGCGGCAACAGCTGCAACAGAAGGATCGGGAAAACGTGGTTTCCAGAATGATTATATTGTAGAACCATCTGTCGGACAGCTGATTGCTGATTTATTGCCGAAGGTGTTGAGTCAGAAATTATTTACTGTACTTCAGGATTCTAATGCTTCTGAACATGCTGCGCGTACACTTGCCATGCAGACTGCAACAGATAATGCGAATGAACTGATACAGGATTTGACGAAGCAATATAACAAGAGCAGACAACAGGCAATTACAAATGAATTGCTGGATATTATAGCAGGAAGTCTGAAGTGATAAAGCTAAAAGCTACGAGCTACAAGTTACGAGCGGCTGCGCTATGTTCCGAAAGCCGCTCGTCACTTGTAGCTCGTAGCTTGTCATTCTTATAGTTTTTCCTTTTTTTGCAAAAAGATGTGCCAATGGAGGCTCTAGCTCTTTTATTTGTGCTACCTTTACACCTCCAACCAACATTGATGAAATAATGGAACAGAATCCTGAATTGGCATTAGCGTGGCAATTTATAGAAAATACAGGCACACATCTCTTTCTGACCGGTAAGGCAGGGACCGGAAAAACTACATTCCTGCGGCGGCTGAAGTCCGAAAGTCCAAAGCGTATGGTTGTTCTTGCCCCAACAGGTATTGCAGCTATCAATGCAGGCGGCGTAACCATTCACTCTTTCTTTCAGTTACCTTTTGCCCCTTACGTACCTGATACCTCATTCAGTGCGGATGGCAAAGCACAATATCGTTTCCGTTTCGGAAAAGATAAACTCAACATTATGCGTAGTATAGACCTGCTGGTGATTGATGAAATCAGTATGGTGCGTGCTGATCTTCTGGATGCGATAGACGATGTACTGAGACGTTTTCGTGATCGCAGTAAATCCTTCGGTGGCGTGCAATTGCTGATGATTGGCGATTTGCAGCAGCTTGCCCCAGTGATAAAAGATGAAGAGTGGCAGATGCTGAACAGCTACTATGATACTCCTTATTTCTTTTCCAGTCGTGCACTGAGACAGTCTGAATATTGTACGCTTGAATTGAAAACGGTGTATCGTCAGAGTGATACTCACTTTCTGGATATGCTGAACCGTATTCGGGAGAACCGTTGTGATAAAACTTTGCTGGATGAATTGAACCGTAGGTACATTCCGAATTTCAACCCTTCGAAAGAGGAAGGATATATCCAGTTGACTACCCATAACTATCAGGCGCAACGCATCAATGAACATGAACTGGCACAATTACCCGGTCGTTCCTTCACCTTTCGTGCCCAGATAGATGGAAAGTTTCCTGAATATTCTTATCCCACAGATGAAGTGCTTGAACTGAAACGTGGTGCCCAAGTCATGTTTGTGAAGAATGATTCATCCGGTGAGCACCGTTATTACAATGGTATGATTGGTGAAGTGGTCAATGTCTCAGCTTTGGGTATAGAAGTACGCAGTAAAGGAAGTGAGGATGCTTTTATGCTGCAAGAGGAAGAATGGACGAATGCAAAATACGTGTTGGATGAAGAGACTAAGGAAATCACCGAAGATATAGAAGGAGTCTTCAAACAATTCCCTCTGAAGCTGGCATGGGCTATTACTATCCATAAAAGTCAGGGACTGACATTTGAACGTGCAATAATTGATGCCAGTGCTTCTTTTGCACACGGACAGACTTATGTGGCATTAAGTCGTTGTAAAACATTGGAAGGGTTGGTATTGAGCGCTCCACTGTCGGCAAGAGCGGTTATCAGTGACAGTGCTGTAGATACTTTTACGGAAGATGCGCGTAGAAACGAACCTGATGAAACGCGTTATAGGAGATTGCAACAAGCATACTTTCTGGAATTGCTATCGGGATTGTTTGATTTCTTACCGTTAGAGTTGACATTGAAGCGTTTTGTGAGATTGGTGGATGAACACTTGTATAAGCTCTACCCCAAACTATTGACTGAATATAAATCAGAAACGGAACGTTTTCATGAGAAGGTAACGAAAGTTGCCCAGAAGTTCAGCCTTCAATACACACGCCTGGTTGATGGTGCCGAAAATTATGCAACGGATAAAAGCTTGCAGGAACGTATTCATTTGGGGGCGGAATATTTTAAAGAACAATTAGAACCTTTGGATGCTATCAGGAGTAGTACCATTGTGGAAACAGATAATAAAGAACTAAAGAAACAGTTGAAGACTGCCAGTGAGGAATTGGATGATCTACTTCTGTTAAAAGTTGACTTGTTGGAATTTGTTATCAGTAAAGGCTTTCATGTAGGAGAATATCTGAAACAAAAGGCGGTACTTTCCATTGACGATACGGCATCGACTAAAGGCAAAGGGGAAAAGCGTTCCGGTAATTCTACCGAAAGAAGAAAACGGAAAGGCGGAACCGAAGAAAGTGGAAATACCCCTGCACGGAAAAAAACGGCAGCAGTGGAAGTTCCTTCGGATATTCTGCATCCCGAATTATACAGGCGTCTGGTAGCATGGCGTAATGCGGAAGCGTCTCAATTAGGATTACCGGTATATACCGTAATCCAACAGAAAGCTATTTTAGGTATCACCAATTTATTACCGGAAGATAAATCCGCTCTTCTCCGAATCCCTTATTTTGGTAAAAAAGGAGTGGAAAAGTATGGGGATGAGTTGTTGGAGATGGTGCGGGTGTATAAGAAGGAGAGTGGGATTGCAGAAACGTTATTTAGTGATTAGTGGCACTCACCACTAATCACTTATTTAAAGATTGAACATTAGTTTTATTCCTTCTTCCAGAGTATGTGGTTGGTATCCCAGTTCTCTGCGTGCTTTTTCAATGCTTAATCCGCTGAAACGGGGACGGGGAGTTGTTTCTCCCATTTGCTTGGTAGTGACTGGCAGAATTAATGAATAATCCAGATTCAAAGTATCTGCTACGCGATAAGCAATATCGGCTATAGTCAGACATTCCGAGCCACAGATGTGATAAATGCCATTATTGGGATGATTTATCAGTTTCTCTATTCCTTGAGAAACATCACCTACATAGGTTGGCGTGCGCCACTGGTCGGAAACCACCCGTATTTCTTCATTATTTCTTAAACGATTGGCTACCAATTGCAAAATATTCCCGTGTTGCCCCGGCAAGGCGGCACCATAGACCACTACCACACGTGCGATGGCATAATTGCTACAGAGCTCAGCTACCCGTTTTTCACCTTTCAGTTTAGTTGCCCCATAATAGTTGACGGGGTCAGGAGTGTCTTCTTCTGTATAAAGCTGCCCTGTATCTCCATTAAATACAAAGTCAGTAGATAGATGTATAAAGCGTGCAGCGGATGCTTCGCATCGGAATGCCAATTGTCCCACAGCATTGACATTGATACTGTCTGCCTCCTCACGGTGTGCTTCGCAATAATCAGGAACGGATAATGCGGATGTGTTGATCACTATATTCGGGCGTACTTCCCGGAACAGTGCGCTTTGTTCCCCCATCTGGCAGATGTCTGCACTGATGAAACGATAATTCCCGGAATCGGGAGCAATGTCGTCATGCAGAGAACAACCTGTTACTATGTACTCGTCATTGCGTGACAAATCATTCAAGATCCGGCGTCCTGTGAAGCCATTGGCACCTATTACCAATACTTTTTTCTTCATATTCATATTATTTCAGTATATAATCCCTTGACTGTAGTCTTTTTTAGTAAGGTCCATTTCTTCCTTGTTGTACTTCGATTCTAATTCCAAATGATCCGTTTGCCGACTTCAGTTCGAAAGCGCCTTTGAAGTTATTCCGTTCCCACGGCAGGGCAGAAGGATTAGGGACTTTCCGTCCGTCCTTGTCATACTCTCCATAAGTATTGATGCGCATTCCATTCTTCAGCCGGAAACTTCCCATTTGCAGGTTTTGGGGAGATGATCCGAAACCTGTCAGTCCGAAAGGGTTCATACTGTATATGGTGGAGCTACCTAAACTGAATAAGTGTGAGTAGCCTTGTGAGTAGGTCACATTCGGGTCCAAGCGAAACAGAAAACTATAATCTTTGCTGGCATCGGGAATGTCTAAAGTCATTTTGGGCATTTGAGGAGCTGCCATTTTCATCAGGTTCATATCCAAAAGGAATCCATCAAAATTCTTTGTTGCCGGCATATTCATACTGCGAACACTGTCAGCGGGTACTTCATTCTGGGCATTTACCCTGAAAGAAAGAAGACAGAAAAGTATGATTAGTCCTATATATTTCATCACTTAATGGTCTTTATTTAATGGCGAATATAAGAAATAAGTATGAATTATGGAAATATATAGCATTTATTAAAATAAAACTTGTATATTATATGCTGATATTTGAGTATTGTTGTTATCTTTGGAGCGTAAATAATTGAATTGGTTTTATAAGCAATCTATTTGTTCCTCTCTAACCGGTAAATGAACGGGCTGTATCTCGTGTGGAAATGCAGCCCGTTTTCTATTTCTTTTTTCTATTGAGATGAATCACCGGAGTAAGTATCCATCCACGAAAAGTTGGGATAATAAGTCGGAAGAGTGATGTATAAGTCCGTGCTATCCGTGCTGAGAGAAGTCTTTACCGACATATCCCGATTAGGAGCGGCAGCTGTTCCGGGTGGAGGAGACAACGGCTCTTTTCCCATTTCCGTGGGAAAACGATTCAATAATGTGCTGTCCTTTGTTTGCTCGTTTTGTGCAGCAACGCGAAAGGAAACAGTGAGAAGGAACAGAATGATGAATAGTTTTTTCATAAGTCGTTATGTGTTAACGGAAGTTTCAGTTGATGATAAGTTTGTATCCGATACCTCGGACATTGACAATGCGGATACGTTCGTCCTTGGAAAGTTTATGTCGTAATTTAGTGATGAACACGTGCAGGCTGCGCGAATTGAAGAAGCTGTCGTCACCCCAAAGATCGAGTAGGATATTCTGGGTATTCACTACCTGATTACGGTTTTCGCACAAGCGTTTCAGAATTTCGGCCTCGCGGTGGGAGAGTTCCTGCTCTATTCCGGTATGGGACAATATCTGTGTGACAGAGTTGAAATGGTAATCGCCTATTTCGAAACAGGTCTCTTCCTTCTTCGGTTCCTCTCTGAATGTAAATGCTTTGCCCACCAGCGCTTTAATGCGTACGATAAGTTCCTGCATGCCGAAAGGCTTTTTCAGATAGTCGTTGGCCCCGAGTTCAAAGCCTTCTACCACATCATTGATGGAAGAACGAGCAGTGAGAAAAAGTACCGGAGTTCGTTTGTCGGTTTGACGGATGTGGCGTACCATTTCAAAACCATCCATACGAGGCATCATAACATCGGCTACCAGTACATCAGGGCGTAAGTCGAAGAACATACGCAGACCTTCTTCGCCATCGGCAGCAGTATGGATGATGAAGTTCTGGCCTTCCAGTGTATCTTTGATAATCATGGCGAGGGTTTGTTCATCCTCAACCAGCAGTACCTTGATTTTGTCCATATCTTGATTCATTTTCATAATAAGCAATGTTATTCAGATTCTTATTGTAAAAGTACTTCCTTTTCCCGCTTCACTTCGTACGGTTACCATGCCACCGTGCTTTTCTACCATTGTCTTTACATAGAAAAGCCCCAGTCCGTAGCCTTTGGTATTGTGGATATTTCCTGTCGGAACCCGGTAGAATTTATCGAAAATGTGAGGCTGTTTATCCGTAGGGATACCAATACCGTGGTCTGTAACTGAGATTTCCACTTGTTCCGTTTCCTTTTTCCGGCAACAGATCATTATGTCGGCTTTATCCGGAGAGTATTTGATGGCATTATCTATCAGGTTACTCAGGATATTACTGAAGTGTGTACGGTCGGCAATGATTGTCAGGTCTTCCGGTGCAATGTCGAGATTGATTTCTACAGGCTTGCCCGCTTTCAGTTTATGCTGTTCGATGAGTGTCGGGAACAGATCGTGCAAACTGAGCGTCTCCGGATGCAGACGGAAGGTTTTACGGCGTTCCATACTCATAGAGAGAATTTGTTCCACCAGTCCGCTTAATCGCTGTAACTGTTCTTGGCAGATACCCAGATACTTATCCCGTTGTTGCTTGTCTTCTGCCAGATTGAAATTAAGCAAAGCATCGTTGGCGGCATACGCCACGGCAATAGGTGTTTTCAACTCGTGGGTGATGTTGTTGGTAAAGTCGCTCTTCATCTCTTCCAGTGTTTTCTGCCGCAAAATGGTGCGGATAAGAAACCAGAAGGAGAAACCTAATATAATAAGAATAACGAATGATGTGGTAAGAATACCGCTCATCTGTCGCAATACAATCTTATAAATAGGTTCTATTGTGAGGCGGTAACTTTGATTGGAGTGAATGTCGAAAGCATAATTATATTGTTTTGCTTTTTCACTGGGTATGTATCCGGGAGTCCCGACAATGGCAAGCGTATCAGTGTAAACCAGCGTTGAGTCCGGATCGGCACCGGAATGAAGACGCTCCAATCGGTAGGGAAGTTTAAGCCCCCGTTCTTGCAGATAGGTATTCAGCAGACTGTCATAAACGGCTATATCAGGTTCTATAAAAATATCCAGTCCCGAGTGCATTCCACGCTGGATGAAAGTGGCAAGTTCCACCATACTGCTTTGATCGCGCAGCATCATGTCTATTCCACCTTCGGCTCTTAAAGAAGCCTGAGGTTCATCCTCATTAATCACTGTATTTTCCAGGACCTCTTTTACTGAATCTCTTTCTGCCCAGACTGAAATATTTGTGCCTTCCTGTCCTCGTGTGAAAAGGATATCTCTTGTCGAGTCATTCGGGTAACTTACTGATACACTGTCATACTTCATGGGGATACCTTCTTTTAAAAGTGAACGACTTCCGGCACTGTCTGTTTGGTTAACAGTTGTACTGCTGCGGACAAATGATTTTCCGGAATCGGAATTGTACCCTGCTGAAACCTCTACGGAACCGTGGGCTTTATTTTCTTTTTGCATTGCCTTTACACGAAGCATCATCTCATTATAATCGCTCATGCGCATGGCTTCTACGATGCTTTGTTCCAGCTCGTGCTTCATCGTTTTGTATAGCCCCGTGATCCAATATGCCTGGTAAATAAAGATACCCAGCAGAGAGATTATGACTAATATGGCAATAGGTTTGAATGGCAGTTTCATGTAGCTCTTGTATTTATATGGACAAAGATAGGAAAGATAACCGGTACATGTATGGACGGTAAGACTAAATAACACTTCAGATAACACTAGATAAGACTACGTAAGTTCCGGATAACACAAAGTCCGGAAGATTTCACCGTACTTTGCAGTGCAAGAGCTTAAGGGATGATTCGGTTTTGCACAAGGCATCTTTTGCAAAAGGTATAGAGAGAATCTTGTGCAGTCCCTTGCATAATTGGGTGTCAACCTTGGTCAACTGGCCTGTCAACTAAGGTTAACGGATCTGTCAACCAAGCTTAATCGACCTGTCAACCAAGGTTGACACCCAATCATCTCTAAGTCTGAACACATTTATGTCGTATCTAAAACAAATGAACATGAAGTCTTATTACTATCTTTCCCTGATGCTATGTGCATTGAGTGCAGGAGTTTCCGCTCAGGAAATAACAAAGAGTACGGATGTAGAGAGCGAACGGACGCTCAGTGCGGACAGTATTATAACACAAGACAAGCAGCTGGACAGTCTTTACCAATCTCTTCCTGAAGTAATGATTACCGGACAACGTCCCATCGTGAAAGCGGAGCAAGGTAAACTGGTGTACGATCTTCCGCGTCTTATCGGTAATCTACCCGTAGATAATGCTTATGACGCTGTGAAGGAATTGCCGGGCGTAACCGAGATGAATGGCGGGTTGATGTTGGCAGGGCAGGGGGTAACTGTAATATTGGATGGCAAAGTTACCACCATGAGTGCCGAACAGCTTTATTCTTTATTGAAAAGCATCCCGTCCAGTCGCATTGAGAAGGCGGAAGTGATGTACAATGCTCCGGCACGCTATCAGGTGCGGGGTGCACTCATCAATATCACACTGAAACAAAGCACCGGAGGCCCGTCTTCCTGGCAGGGAGAGCTTTATGGCAAATATAATCAGAAACATTACGAGGGCTTCAACGAACGTGCCAGCCTGATCTATAACGGAAATAAATTCTCAGCAGATTTTCTTTACTCACACAACCACGGACGGGGATATTCTTTAACCGATAAAGAAGCTATGCACTCTTTGGCGGACGGTTCGGTTCATCACATCACAACCGATGAGATGGGCCGAAGCCGTTCACATACTCATAGTTTCCGGGTAGGAACGGATTATAATATTGCCAAGGACCATCAGCTGAGCTTTGTTTATAATGGAAGTTATTCGACTCATCATAGTCTGATGGATATTTACGGTACTCAGCAGTCCAATACCCGTAGCAACAGTACCGATTGGCTGCACAACGGGCGTCTGGATTACCGTACACCTTTCGGATTGAAAGCCGGTGCTGAACTGACTTATTACCGTTCTCCGTCCGATCAGTTATTGCATAGCAGCATGCAAGATGAAGAGCTTGCCTTTTATACCGAAGACTGTCAGCGCATCAATCGCTGGAAATTTTTCCTTGCCCAAGAGCATAATCTGGGTCGTGGATGGGGATTGAATTATGGTGCCGTTTATACGACCAGTATCGACCACAGTTATCAATATTATTATGATACGGAGAAGGATGCGGGAACAAAGACAGGTGTGAGCACAGGTATTCCCGATAATATGCAATCCCGCCGTCGCGAACAAACTTTGAACTTCTATGCGGGTTTCAATAAAAGTTTCGGTGATAAACTTTCCCTGGACGCTTCGCTTGCTGTGGAACATTACAAGACGCCAGTATGGAATCAGTGGGATTGGTATCCTACCATTAACCTGAGTTATATGCCTGCCCCCGGCTATGTTTGGCAATTGGCTTTGAGCAGTGATAAGGACTATCCTGATTATTGGGCGGTGCAGGACGCTATCTCTTATCTGGGCGGTGGATATTCTGAAATACATGGGAACCCGTTCCTGAAACCGGCTCAGGAATATCAACTTCAGTTGACACATATTTTGAAGAGTAAATACATCTTTAGCGCATGGTTTGCCCATACGAAAGATTATTCTACCCAGACTCTTTATCAATCTTCCGAACGTCTGGTGGAAATCTATAAGCATTTGAATTTTAATTACCAGCAACAAGCAGGAGTACAAGCTTCTATACCATTTGATATAAAGCAATGGTTAAACTCTCGTTTAACTTTGATTGGTGTGTGGCATCATGAGAAGGATGATGATTTCTGGGATATTCCTTTTAACCGGAATATTTGTTATGGTATTGCCGTACTGACAAATACTTTCACTCTCTCTAAAAAGCCTGATCTGAAGCTGACATTGACAGGAATGGCTCGTAGTAAAGCGACTCAGGGAATTTATGATTTGCCGTCTTCAGGGTATGTAAATGCTGCTTTGCGGTATGGCTTTGCCAAAGGAAAGGCTATTCTGAATCTTTATTGCAATGACATCTTTGAGACGGGACAGATAAAACCACGTATCCGCTTTGGTACGCAGAACGTGACGAATGATTATGCTTGTTTCAGGGAAATCGGGGTGTCGTTTACGTATAAGTTCGGAGGATACAGGGAGAAGAAGAGGGAGGAGGTGGATACGTCGAGGTTTAAGTAACGCGTGTGTACTTTTTCTTTCGGCTTGTCCCGAAAGAAAAAGATACCAAAAAGAAAGGGACCCCGGCTACGTCTCCGGTGCTACTCCGGTACTGCCATTCGCAGACGGGGCTCGAACTCGCTTCGCTCAGACAGATCGCCCCTTACCTGCGCCTGACAGTGCCTACGCTTACGCACCTACACCTATGCCGGAGAGCTGCGCGGTAGGGGCGCTGCGCTAAAATTTTTTATCTTCTTCGAGGAGTTCTTGGCTAAATTGTTCTACAGCAAGAGGGGTAAAGAGTTCTATAAGATTTTCTTCGGGATCACGCAGGTACAGGGTACGCATTCCCCAATCGGGCATATCTGTAGGTTCGCTGATAAACGTTACGCCTTTTGCTTTTAGGGCGGTAAAGGTTTCGTCTACATTATCTACACTGAATGAAACCATTAATTTTTCACGCATTGCAACGGGCTGCTGCTTATCTGCATTGCCTACTGAAGGTGCCATCCAGTCGGATACAAAGAGGGCGAAGCCTTCTATTCCGTCGACTACTTTAAAACTGGCGTATCCGCTATTTTCATCTCCCCAAGCTGGTTCTAAACCGAGTTGTTCGGTGTAGAACTTGAAGCATTTGGCGAAGTCTTTTACTAATAATCTTACGTTGCTGAATCTCATTGTTTACTGATTAATGGTTTGTAATCTGTTTCTTATAATCAAGATGCAAATATAACCATTCTATTATCATTTTATTGGATAGCGTTTCAAAAATCCGTATTTACCTCAACCCCATCAGAAAAAACAATCAATTCTCTCTCGCCATATGCCGCATGGTCCCCCGGCCTCACTGTAGGGGCGTCAAGCGTAGGTAGTATTTTCAGCGTAAAGAAGGGCAGGCTGTTTGAGCGAAGCGAGTTCCTGCCCTTTAGCTGGAAATGCTACCGGAGTAGCCCCGGAAGTGCAGCCTTGAGTTTTTCTTTTGGTATCTTTTCTTTTGTCTCAAGACAAAAGAAAAGTACCCCCACCAGCATAATACACATTAAAAAAATCAGAATCTTTTGTCCCTTCCTCCTCTATATTTCTTAATTTTGTCGGAAACAAAATGAAGTATCAACCTTCCGCACACTCAATCTCAAAATGACACTGCGGAACCTAAATTATCGTATTATGATTAACAGATTCGTCTTGAACGAAGTATCCTACTTCGGACCGGGTGCCCGCGAAGTGCTCCCACAGGAAATTAAACGTCTCGGCTTGAAAAAAGCCTTTGTATCTACCGACAAAGATCTGATTAAATTTGGTGTAGCCGACAAGGTGCTTTCCGTACTGGATAAGGTGGGCATACCCTATGTTGTATTCAGCGATATTAAACCAAATCCTACCGTTAGTAATGTAAATGCAGGTGTGAAAGCGTTTGCAGAATCCGGTGCCGATTTTATTCTGGCTATTGGTGGTGGTTCTTCCATCGATACATCAAAAGCTATCGGCATTATCACTAATAACCCGGAATTCAGTGATGTGGTTTCTCTGGAAGGAGTGGCGCCGACTCAGAAGAAATCCGTGCCTATCATTGCTCTGCCTACTACAGCGGGAACGGCTGCCGAAGTGACTATCAACTACGTGATTACCGACGAAGTGAATGAAAAGAAGATGGTATGTGTAGATCCGAATGATATTCCTGCCATCGCCATTGTAGATGCCGAACTGATGTACACTTTGCCTAAAGGGCTGACTGCTTCTACGGGACTGGATGCATTGACACATGCTATTGAAGGCCTGATTACTAAGGGAGCTTGGGAAATGAGCGATATGTTTGAAATTAAAGCTATCGAGATGATTACCCGTTATCTGGAAACGGCTGTGTTTGAGCCGACAAATGCAGAAGCGCGTAATGGTATGGCGGTAGCACAATATATTGCAGGTATGGCTTTCTCTAATGTAGGTTTGGGCGTTGTTCATGGCATGGCACATCCGTTGGGTGCTATTTTCGATATACCTCATGGTGTGGCTAATGCGTTGTTGCTGCCTATCATTATGGAATTCAATGCTCCTGCTGCGCTTGATAAGTATGTGGAAATTGCTAAGGCGATGACAGTATATAAAGAAGGAATGAGCCAGGAAGAGGCTGCACGTGCTGCCGTGGATGCGGTGAGAGCACTGTCAGTAAGAGTAGGTATTCCGCAACACCTTTCTGAATTGGGTATCAAGGAAAGCGATCTCGATAAGCTGGCTACGGCTGCTATTGCCGATGTTTGTACACCGGGTAATCCTCGCGAGGTGACGAAGGAGATTATTCTGGATTTATACAAAAAAGCGTTGTAATAAGTGATTAGGGGTTAGTGATAAGTCTCCTTGCTGCATTATAGCGCAGCATTAATCACTTATCACTAACCCCTAATCACTTATTAAACTATCGGGAACAGAAGTATATACGTGCTTCCTTCTCCCACTTTTGATTGTACTGTAATGTTGCCATGATGCTGGTGCATGATTTCGCGGGCATTCCGTATCAGGTTGATAAGTACTTGTTCTACTTGCTCTTTATCTGCAATCAAGCGCAACGGAATGTTGGGAAGAGAGAGGTGTATATCTGTCAGCGAAATAGTGGGAGTGATGGACGGATAAAGTAAAAATATCCGGTAAGAGATGCTTAATATTAAAGAAAACAGGTTATTACGAAATAATCGTAATTTTATTTGCTGATCTCGGAGAAATCATATAGTTTTGTGCGTAGATATATAATTTTATAACCAAACAGCACGTATATGAAAAAAGAGATTGCAACGCTGTTCTTAATGACAAGTGTTTGGGCGGCACAAGCTCAAGGGACTTTTACAATAGAAGGGCAAGTAAAGAATGTAGAAGACGGAGCTTTAATCACTTTGTTTCGTTTAGATGGAAATGTGGGTAGCAGTATCGGTGTTGATACGATTCGTAACGGACATTTTCGTTTTCAGGCAGAAACATTGGGGAACGAAACAGAAATAGTGGATATGATGGGAAGAAGTGACAAGTTTCCTTCCATGAGTTTAAGGCTTTGGGTGCGTCCGGGAGATAATATACGGATAAGCGGTGAAAATACATTGATACGAACTTGGGATGTGAAAAGCACTGTTCCGGAACAAGTGGCTAATCAGGCTTTTATAAACGACTCACGCGAATTGTGGAATGAATATCAGCGCAATTCTTTGTTGCAGCGTGCATATCGCCGGAAGTATGCGGGGAGTGCGGTGGACGAAGAAAGACAGATGATACGTGCACAAGTTGACAGTTTGCGGAAGGTAGAGGATGAAATTAGTATCCGTATTGATGCCAACACTATAAAACGTATGAAGCAGATTCCTGTTGACGATATTTGGCTGGAGCAGTTGGAGAAGTTGGCAATGTCAGCAAAGTATACTGAAAATTATCCTTATAAAGAAGAAGTGATTGCTCTTTATGAAGGACTGACTGATGGAGAAAAACAGACCAATTGGGCAATGAACACATATACATATCTATTTCCTCCCCAAGTAGTAGAAGTGGGTGATGAAATGGCAGATGCTGATTTGTACGACCTGGAAGGAAATGTACACCGCCTGGCTGATTTTAAAGGTAAATATATCATGTTGGATTTCTGGAGTCGTGGTTGCGGTCCGTGCCTTATGGCTCTACCCGAAATGAAGGAAGTGGCTGAGATGTACAAAGATCGCTTGACGATAGTAAGTCTGAGCATCGATACCAAGAAAGGTTGGGAAACTGCCTCTAAAACGCATGAAATGACTTGGCAGAATCTAAGTGACTTGAAAGGAAGCAATGGATTATATGCCAAATACGGAGTACGTGGAATTCCAAATTATGTCCTTATTTCACCTGAAGGGCGCATTGTGGAAAAATGGTTCGGATACGGGAAACAGAGCCTGAAACGAAAACTCCGCCGCCTGCTGAATGCAGACGAATATGTGATGAGCTTAGGGGAAGAGAATGGACATAAAGTGGTGAATTTCCCGACGGTGAAGAAAAGCAATAACGATATTCCTGAAATCCGCCAGGTAGTATTGACGGATACTGCTACGGTCTTGCGGATTCGTGCCTATTATATACCCAAATATTGGATACAAATTATGAAGAATATCCAGTTAGTAGCGGACAATGGAACTGTATGTCCGGTTCTTCGTTCGGAAGGTATTCCTTTAGGGGAGAAATTCTATATGCCGGAAAGTGGAGAGGCCGATTATACTCTTTATTTCGCTCCACTGCCTGCCGGAACACGTTCTTTCGATATGGTTGAGCCGGAAGGTTCAAACCCGGATCGTGTAGAAGGTATCGCTTTGACACTTGAATAAGATAACAGAGGCTTTCTTTCCCTAAAATCTTGCTATCTGCACTCTTTTTCGTACTTTTGTAGCTTTCAAAAAGAAAGTTTTATTTAAAGAAGTTCTCTGTATGAAATCAGACATTGAAATAGCCCGCAGCATAGAGCTGAAGAAGATTAAGCAGGTAGCCGAGAATGTAGGTATTCCACGTGAAGAAGTAGAAAACTACGGACGGTATATTGCTAAGATCCCTACACATCTGATTGATGAAGAAAAAGTGAAGAAAAGTAACCTGATTTTGGTAACTGCCATTACTGCTACCAAAGCAGGTATTGGTAAGACTACGGTTTCCATCGGTCTGGCATTGGGGTTGAATAAGATCGGCAAGAAAGCCATCGTTGCTTTGCGTGAACCTTCGTTAGGACCTTGTTTCGGCATGAAGGGTGGAGCGGCAGGTGGCGGTTATGCCCAAGTGCTTCCTATGGAAAAGATAAATCTGCACTTTACAGGAGATTTTCATGCCATCACTTCGGCGCACAATATGATATCCGCATTGCTCGACAATTATCTTTATCAGCATCAGGCGGACGGATTCGGGCTGAAAGAAATCATCTGGCAGCGCGTGCTCGATGTGAACGACCGCTCTTTGCGTAGCATTGTCACCGGTTTAGGCCCCAGTACGAACGGTATTACCGAAGAATCCGGCTTCGATATTACCCCTGCATCCGAAATTATGGCTATTCTCTGTCTGGCAAAGGACATAGACGACCTGAAACGACGGATCGAGAATATCATCCTTGGTTTCCGTTTTGATGGTTGCCCGTTCACAGTGAAGGAGTTAGGAGTAGCAGGAGCCATCACTGTCTTGCTGAAAGATGCTATCAATCCGAACTTGGTTCAGACAACCGAAGGATCGGCAGCTTTTGTTCATGGCGGTCCCTTCGCAAATATTGCGCATGGTTGTAACTCTATTCTTGCAACGAAAATGGCAATGACTTTTGGAGATTATGTTGTAACGGAAGCTGGTTTCGGTGCCGATCTTGGTGCGGAGAAATTTTATAATATCAAATGTCGCAAAAGTGGATTGCAACCTAAACTGACAGTGATTGTGGCTACTGCACAAGGCTTGAAGATGCATGGAGGTGTCAGTCTGGATCGTATTAAAGAACCCAATATGGAAGGATTGCAACAAGGCTTCGGTAATCTCGATAAACATATACGCAATCTACGTTCATTCGGTCAGACGGTACTGGTTGCCTTCAATCGTTTTGCCAGTGATACGGACGAGGAGGTAGAAGCAATCCGCCGGCATTGCGAAGAGAAGTTAGGTGTAGGGTTCGCTGTCAATAATGCCTTTGCAGAAGGAGGAGAGGGGGCTGTGGAGCTCGCTAATCTGGTAGTGGATACTATTGAGAAGAAACCTTCTGAACCCTTGAACTTCAGTTATAGTGAAAATGACAGTGTAGAACAAAAGATAGAGAAGATAGCTTGCAATCTTTACGGTGCCAGTGTGGTGACTTACAGTATCCATTCACGTAAAATCATCAAATTGATAGAGAAGATGGGCATTGGTCATTATCCCGTTTGCATTGCCAAAACACAATATTCTTTCTCTGCCGATCCGAAAATATACGGTGCGGTGAACAACTTTGAATTTCATATCAAGGATATTGTAATCAATAACGGTGCGGAAATGATTGTTGCCATCGCCGGAGAAATTCTGCGCATGCCGGGGCTTCCCAAAGAGCCACAAGCTATGCACATCGACATTGTAGATGGAAATATAGAAGGATTGAGCTAACCATCGGAAATAAATATAGAAATAGGGGATGCCGGTATATACTTGCATCCCCTTTCCATTTATTTCAAATCATTCAACATGGCTTTCGGGTCTTTGGCCAACTGTTTCCAGTCGTAGTTTCTCAATAGTCCCAGAAGTGTAGCAATAACGATAACAATACGTGCTGCCCAAAGAACGATGATAACAGCCAGTGCAATAAGACCGAACTTCATGGCATAGATAATCATGCTATCATCATCACGGGTTTTACTTCCATCGCTCCATTTAGTTATGGTGGTGGTCACATATAAAGCGCCGGCAGCACCCACTAAAGCTCCTGCAATGCCGAATAATATCTTTTTGAGACCGGTAGCCATTTTGTCTTCACGGCGACGTTTAGTAATCATATATCCACGTGGACGGCAGGCGAAAATATAAAGCACGATCCAGATAAAACACCAGATCGCTTCCCATCTTTCACGCCATACTCCGGCATCGGCACGATCTACCAGGTGCTTTTTATAAGTTTCCACATTATATGCTTTCAGTTCTTTTATTTCTTCAGTGGCATTTTCCATATATTTTTCATAAAGGCTACGTGTTTCTTCAGAAATGGTATCTACTGCCAACTTTTGGCTATAAGTATCAATGTAACTTTGTTGCCGGGTGATGGCTTCGCTAAGTTCAGTCTGCACTTGCTCATCAGTCAGCGCCTGTCTCTTTGCTACATAATCCTGTTCGCTTCCGGCCTGATAGAAATAATAACATCCCATAATGGCTACACAGATGATGATCCACCATGCGAATGTCCAATGCCGCTGTTTGGACCATTCCAGCACTTCGCGTGTGTCAGCCATTACCTCCATTAGTTCGGTATCCGACGGGTCATCAATGGCTGCTTCCGCTTGTGTCAGCAGATCTTCCATATCCCTTGTTTCCTGGGCTGTTCGAGGATAATAATCTTCATCCGGCTGTCCATGATATCCGGCTGTTTCCCATGCCTGGAACAATAGTTCTTCCGCTTTTTTGTTTCTTTCGTCTTCAGTATTTACATTGCTGTATGTGGTGTTCATACCACCCTGCATGTGTTTCTTGTTTGCTGAGCTCATAGTATTGCAGAATTAAATAGTTTGGGAATTGTTGTTTGCTTGTACCTGTCTTAACTGTTCACGCATTTCGGCGTCTTTTTTGTCCCGGTGACCTTTGTAAGCTTTAAACCCGAAGGTCAGTACATTCCATACACCTTTAAAAAGAGCGATAACAATTTTCAGCATAATCTTACCTGTAGCTACTCCAATGTTTTCTGACATAGTAATTAAAGTTTTAAAGTGAATAATAAATGTAGTTTCCAAAAATAGGGAAATGCAAGCAGGAGTATCCTTTCAATACAACAAAAATAGTGTCAATGCGTAAAAAAAAGAGGTCCGTAGCCTTTATCACAAAGGCTACGGACCATTTTACAATTTAACTATATATTTAATCATTTATATACATACATTTTTTCTCAAAAATGTATATACCTGTCGGCCGGAAAAAACAAAACCGGCTGACTCGTAAAAACAAATTTCTTAATATGCGAACAGCGGATATTTTTCCATTGTCTTATTTACGCGTGCGCGAACTTCGGCAATAACCGCTTCGTTTTCTACATTGGACAGAACCGTTTCAATCATTTCTGCAATTTCCAGCATCAGATCTTCTTTGGCGCCACGAGTAGTGATGGCAGGAGTACCCAAACGGATACCGGAAGTCTGGAATGCAGAACGGCTATCGAACGGAACCATATTCTTGTTTACAGTGATATCGGCAGATACCAATGCCTTTTCAGCCACTTTACCTGTGAGATCAGGATATTTGCTACGCAGGTCGACCAGCATAGAGTGATTATCCGTACCACCGGAAACGATTGTAAAGCCACGGTCGATTAATGCTTGTGCCAGTACGGCCGCATTTTTCTTCACTTGGGCAGCATATTCTTTGAATTCGGGTTGCAGGATTTCACCGAATGCAACAGCTTTTGATGCAATGACGTGTTCCAACGGACCACCTTGGATACCCGGGAATACAGCTGAGTCGATCAACTGAGACATCATCTTGATTTCACCCTTCGGTGTCGTTTTGCCCCAAGGATTAGGGAAATCTTTGCCAATCAGGATGATACCTCCGCGAGGACCACGCAAAGTCTTATGTGTGGTAGAAGTAACGATATGAGCATACTTCACAGGGTTTTCCAGCAATCCGGCTGCAATCAGTCCGGCAGGGTGAGCCATATCGATCATCAGGATAGCACCTACTTTGTCTGCGATTTCGCGCATACGCTTGTAGTCCCATTCGCGGGAATATGCTGAACCACCACCGATAATCATCTTTGGTTTTTCGCGCAAAGCAACTTCTTCCATCTGGTCATAGTCTACGCGACCGGTTTCTTTATTCAGATTATATTCACAAGGAGTATAGATGATACCGGAAGTATTTACTAAAGAACCGTGTGAGAGGTGACCGCCGTGAGCCAGATTCAATCCCATGAATTTGTCACCCGGATTCAATACAGCGAGGAATACAGCTGCATTAGCTTGTGCGCCTGAGTGGGGTTGCACGTTAGCCCATTCTGCACCAAAGATTTCCTTTATGCGGTCGATAGCAATTTGTTCGCTCTGGTCTACTACTTCGCAACCTCCGTAGTAACGTTTACCGGGATAACCTTCTGCATACTTGTTAGTGAGACAGGAGCCCATTGCCTCCATTACTTGGTCACTTACAAAATTCTCTGATGCAATCAGTTCAATACCTTTGAGCTGACGTTGATGTTCTTTTTCGATGATATCGAAAATTAAATCGTCTCTTTTCATTTTGCTTACTTAGATAAGTTTGATAAATCTGTGTTCTCTTATTAAGCGCACAAATTTACGGTAAAAAAATGAATAAACTGTCAGAAAAGACAGAAATTTACTTTCTAAAAGAATACTCCAAAGGAAAAGCTGAGAACATTGTCTCGTCGGTGGAAACGTATTTCGTCAGCGGGTGGATCACCTTCGACGACGCCGTCATCATAAGTCACTTTGCGGGATATATTATGTACTCCTATGTCATAGCGGAAATCGAAGAAAATGCGGGAGATAGTGACGGCTACTCCAAGGGTGAAGCTGAGGTTCAGCGGACGCAGCCTTTCTTTGATTCCCTGCTGGTCGAAATTCTCAAAAGTAACTTCGCTCTTTTTATTCCAGATATAACGAAATTTAGGACCGCCGAATACAGCCAGACTATAAGGCCCCTCCTTAATAACATTATATCCGTAGATCACAGGAATGTCTACACTGTGGATTTCAGAAGTTATAGATGCCATTTCCAAAGGAGCATCCTCTGCGGCAGGTTTTTCGAAAGTAATATTGCAGCGGTTGATATTGTAGGATATTTCCGGTTGCAGGAAATGACGTTCAAAGTTGATACGCATAAAGACAGAGCCGAAATAGCCTATCTTGTAGTTATTCTGCACCTCGTCTATGGTGATTCCGTTTAATGTAAGATTAGATACAAGGAAGAGGGAAGAGGTGAAACCACCTTTAATACCGAAGTTCACCGGACGATCATGGTGATGTTTCTTCAGTGGTTCCTCAACCGCTGTACCGGGCACAAGATGAGATTGCCCCCACGTTGTAGCGGGGAAAAACAAAAGGCACAGGATAAATATTTTCAAAACTTTGTTCATCACTTACCACTAACCGTTAATCACTATCTTTTCTTCTCAACAGACCAGCCAAATTTACCGATCTTTTCACCCAATTCATAGTACCCTCCATGTACATAAACCAGTGGATTAGCTTCCGCTAGCTCCAGTTTCCCGGTTTCCGGGTTTAGGTTCCGGTCGTCGGCACGCACGTTTACCACATCGGCAATAAACATATCATGCGAGCCGAGTGACATGATTTCCTTTACACGACATTCTATACACAAAGGGGATTCTTCAATAAGAGGGGCATTGACCACAGTACTTTTTCCCGGTGTCAGATGCATTTCTTCAAACTTATTGTAGTCTTTCCCGGAACGTACGCCACACCAATCCGTTGCACGCGCCATATCTTTGGTAGTAAGATTGATGACAAACTCCATATTCCGTTTCAGGATTTCGTAGGAGTGGCGTTCGGGACGTACTGAAATATAGCACATGGGCGGGTTCGTACAAATCGTTCCCGTCCATGCAATTGTTAATATGTTATATTCTTCCGGAATGCTTCCGCAGCTTACCAATACGGCAGGAAGCGGGTAAATCATTGTTCCGGGCTTCCAGTCTTGTTTCATGACTAAAGAGTTACGAGCTCTTATATTATTTCAATTTCGTTCCTGTTTTGTTCTTTCTCGCAATAATGGCATCGGATCACACAATTCTCCTTATCCACTACATGGAATAACGTCGCCATGGGCTCGTTGTTCGTAATACATTTGGGATTAGCACACTTTACAATGCCGCGAAGTTCTTCAGGAAGGCTAACTTCACGTTTTTCCACCACTTCATAATCCCGAATAATATTCAGCTTCACATTAGGTGCTACCACGGCGATACGATTAATTTCGTCATCGCAGAAAAATTTATCCGCAATTTTAATAATGCCTTTAGTACCCAGCTTTCCGCTTTTGAGATTAAAGCCAATGGTGATATTGTTATTCATGTGTTCCAGTCCCAGTAAAGAGACTACAGTGAACAGATTTTCAGAGGGGATATGGTCGATAACGGTACCGTTTTCTAATGCGGCAACCTGTAATTCTTGTTTTTTTTCGCTCATCTTTCAATTTACAATTTAGCAATTTACAAAGTACAATTTAGGCTTTCACCTCATCCAGTGTAATGCCTAATACATCGCAGAGGATAGCCTCACGAGCATACAGACCGTTTTGAGCTTGCTGGAAGTAGTAAGCTTTCGGATTATCGTCTACGTCATAAGCGATTTCATTGACGCGGGGCAGGGGATGCAGAATACACAGATTAGGACGGGTATGTTCCAGCATCTTGTTGCGCAGGATGTAAACGTTCTTCACCCGTTCGTACTCCATGAGGTCAGTGAAGCGTTCACGCTGCACACGAGTCATGTAGAGGATGTCGGCATCTGCTATGGTTTCTTCCGTAAAGTCCGTATGTTCCACGTACTTGATGCCATGATCACGGCAGTAAATTTTGTATTCTTCGGGCATTCTCAATTCATCAGGAGCTATGAAGTGGAAAGTCGGGTTGAAGTGGCGCATTGCCATCAGCAGTGAGTGTACGGTGCGGCCATATTTGAGGTCGCCAACGAGGAAAATATTCAGGTTCTCCAGTGTACCCTGGGTTTTGTAGATGGAGTAGAGGTCGAGCATCGTTTGTGAAGGATGCTGGTTGGCTCCGTCTCCGGCATTGACGATAGGCACTGTGGTTACTTCGCTGGCATAGCGGGCGGCTCCTTCCAGATGATGCCGCATCACGATGATATCAGCGTAGTTACTCACCATTTTGATGGTATCTTTCAGGGTTTCGCCTTTCGAAGAACTCGTTGCTTTGGGGTCACTAAACCCGATTACACGGGCTCCCAAGCGGTTGGCTGCTGTTTCAAAACTGAGTCTTGTGCGGGTAGACGGCTCGAAAAAGAGGGTGGCAACCACTTTCCCTTCCAGCAGCCTACGGTTGGGACGGGCTTCAAACTGCTTCGCCATCTCGATCATGTAGAGGATTTTTTCCTTGCTATGCTCGGCAATGGTGACTAAACTTCTGTTTTCCATATCGTTCGTTATTTTATTTCTTTTCGAGAGTTCAAAGGTACGGAAAAGATGCGGAGTACGGAAGAAAGACGGGAGAAAATTTAGAAGTTTTTTTCGTCTCCATAGACGGTGATCTTCAGTTTATGGGACAAAGAGTTTTGCCCTATGAGCTGAAAAAAATATCTCGTGGGGCGAAAAAACAATCTTACGGGATGAAGTTTCTTATGCGGTGAGATGAATGCCGGAATTTGTTTGGATCATTACCAGCATCAGCAGTAGCTTTTCTTTTTCTTTTCTGCTGTTGTTGTTATATAAAGAATATATAAGAAAGAAAAATGCATTGTCTGTTTTAGTGAAAGTGTTGAATAATAGCATTTTGCCCTTCTTGACTACACTTTGTTCCTAAGCAAAAAAATGCGTTTTTTTGCAAAAAACAGCTTGGAATCGGCCGTTTCCTAAACAAAAAACGCCTCCAAAATGCCAGGTTTCATCACCCCAAACGCCACACTTTATCATCGGAAATGCCACATCTTAATGGGTAAAATGCCACACTTCAGCAAGCACAAAGTGTGGCATTTCGGAGAATGAAATGTGGCATTTCCGATGATAAAGTGTGGCGTTTTAAGAGTTTTCTATAGAATTTATAAGGGTGTTCCAATATAATTCCGTACCTTTGCCTTGTTATTTTTACAGGTAATCTATTTTATTGATTTAGTGAATTTACAGTAATAAACATGATAAAGAACATCATAAAAATCCTTTGGATATTCTTAGCCGTCATAGTATTGGCTTGCGTCACTGTTTTCTTCTCCATTGCAAAAGGTTGGATAGGCTATATGCCTCCTGTCGAAGATCTGGAAAACCCCAATTATAAGTTTGCTACACAAATTTTCTCAGAAGACGGGAAGGTGCTCGGAACTTATTCTTTTAGTAAAGAGAATCGTGTGTATGTAGGCTATAATGATCTGTCTCCTAATATTATCAATGCTTTGATTGCAACGGAAGATGTGCGTTTTGCCAAACACTCCGGAATTGATGCCATCGCATTGTTCCGCGCTATCGTGAAGCGTGGTTTGTTATTTCAGACGAATGCAGGTGGAGGTAGTACGATAACACAACAATTATCCAAGCAGCTTTATTCGCCCAGTGCGGATAATGTAATGGAACGTTTGTTTCAGAAACCCATCGAGTGGGTGATTGCCGTGAAATTGGAACGTTATTACACTAAAGAAGAGATACTTACCATGTATCTTAATAAATTTGATTTCTTGAACAATGCAGTAGGTATTAAAACTGCTGCCAATACTTATTTCGGTTGCGATCCAAATGATTTAAAGATAGAAGAAGCCGCTATGCTTGTAGGAATGTGCAAGAATCCATCTTATTTTAATCCTGTACGATATAATGAACGTTCACGCGGGCGTCGTAACGTGGTGCTTGATCAGATGCGTAAAGCCGGATATATCACAGCGGAAGAATGTGATTCTTTGCAGGCCCTTCCGCTTGTTCTGAAATATACTCGCGTTGATCATAATGAAGGAATGGCAACTTACTTCCGCGAATATCTGCGTGGTGTATTGAATGCAAAGAAACCTGTAAAGGGAGATTATCGTGGTTGGCAGATGCAAAAATTCTATGAAGATTCTCTTGACTGGGAAAATAATCCTTTATTTGGTTGGTGTGAAAAGAATACTAAGAAAGATGGCTCTAAATATAATCTTTATACAGACGGTCTGAAAATTTATACCACTATTGACTCTCGTATGCAGCAATATGCAGAAGAGGCGGTAGAAGAGCACCTGAAAGAATTGCAAGGCTATTTCTTCAAAGAAAAGAAAGGACGTAAAAAAGCGCCTTACAGTAACAGAATTACGCAGGAGCAGGTAGATGAAATTCTTACCCGCACTATGAAACAGTCCGACCGTTATCGTATCATGAAGAAAGCCGGGGCATCGGATGCCCAAATTGAAAAAGCTTTCAATACACCTGAAGAAATGTCGGTATTTACCTGGAATGGTGAAAAGGATACAATCATGACACCTATGGATTCTATCCGCTATTACAAACACTTCCTCCGTGCAGGTTTTATGTCTATGAATCCGCATAATGGGCATGTGAAAGCATATGTCGGAGGGCCTAATCATCATTATTTTAAATATGATATGGCAATGGTAGGTCGCCGTCAGGTGGGGTCCACCATTAAGCCTTATGTCTACACATTAGCTATGGAGAATGGCTATTCTCCTTGTGATGAAGCGCGTCATGTGGAATATACTTTAATTGATGAAAACGGCAAACCGTGGACGCCCCGTAATGCCAATACTAAACGTTATGGAGAAATGGTAACTGTGAAGTGGGGATTGGCTAACTCTGACAACTGGATCACAGCGTATCTGATGAGTAAGCTCAACCCATATTCTCTGAAACGCTTGATTGAAAGTTTTGGTGTACGTAATCGTGAAATTGTGCCGTCAGTTTCTTTATGTCTTGGTCCTTGCGAAATTTCGGTAGGAGAAATGGTCAGTGCTTATACTGCATTCCCCAATAAAGGTATCCGTGTAGCTCCACTGTTTGTAACTCGCATTGAAGATAATGACGGAAATGTATTAGCTACGTTCTCTCCGGAAATGGAAGAGGTTATCAGTGTTTCCAGCGCTTATAAGATGTTGGTTATGCTTCGTGCCGTTATTAACGAGGGAACAGGTGGACGTGTTCGTCGCTTAGGTGTGAAAGCTGATATGGGTGGTAAGACCGGAACAACTAACTATAATGCAGATGGTTGGTTTATGGGCTTTACTCCTTCACTGGTATCCGGATGCTGGGTTGGTGGAGAAGAACGCGATATTCATTTCGATACTATGCTGCATGGGCAAGGTGCTTCTATGGCATTGCCTATCTGGTCTAAATATATGGTAAAAGTGCTTGGAGACAAGACACTGGGATATGATGAAAATGAGACATTCCAACTTCCGGAAGGTTTCGATCCTTGTAAGAATAATGGGGACGTTAATTTTGAATCGGCATCAGAAACTGGTTTGGATGACTTCTTTGATTAAAGTTCAAGTGTCGGTCTAAATTCTTGATTTCGAAAGTGGTTTATACAATCAGCATCGGTAGTAACGAGCAACAGAAAGAGAATCTTTCGTTGGCGCGGAAGCGGTTGAAAGAACTGTTTCCTGGCATTCGTTTTTCTACGGAAGAAGAGACTAAACCGCTTTATTTCCGGCGTTCATCTTTATTTTCCAATCAGGTGGCACGTTTTATTTCCAGTAGCGATGCGACGGAAATAACTTCTTGTTTGAAAGCTATTGAACGGGAAGCGGGGCGGATGCCTGAAGAGAAAAAGCAAGAAATAGTCCGGTTGGATCTGGACTTATTATCATGTGATGACACAGTCTATAAACCCGATGATTTAAAAAGGGACTATATTTGCCGGGGATTGAAAGAGATAGAGTAATTTTAAATGGGTACGCGGACGACGCGGATAAAGCGGACGAACGCGGATCTATAAAATAGTAAATATAAATATGTTGAAGTTTTTAGGAATCATTCCCGCCCGTTACGCATCCACGCGTTTTCCTGCAAAACCGTTGGCCATGCTGGGAGGTAAAACTGTAATACAGCGAGTATATGAACAAGTGGCAGGTATTCTGGACGATGCTTATGTGGCCACAGATGACGAACGGATCGAAGAAGCTGTAAAAGCTTTCGGAGGTAAAGTAGTGATGACTTCCGTTAATCATAAAAGTGGTACGGATCGTTGCTATGAAGCATATACTAAAATAGGGGGAGACTTTGATGTCGTAGTCAACATTCAGGGTGACGAACCTTTTATTCAACCCTCCCAACTGGAAACTGTAAAAGCTTGCTTCGACGACATTACGACCCAGATTGCTACACTGGTGAAACCTTTTACTCCTGAGAATGGATTTGAAGCTTTGGAGAATATCAATTCTCCGAAAGTAGTGCTGAATAAGAATATGAATGCACTCTATTTCAGCCGCTCCATTATTCCTTATCAGCGAAATGCGGAAAAACAAGATTGGCTGAAAAATCACACTTATTATAAACATATAGGATTATACGCCTATCGTGCTGAAGTTTTAAAAGAGATTACTTCGTTGCCGCAATCTTCGCTGGAACTGGCAGAATCGCTGGAACAACTCCGTTGGCTGGAGAATGGTTATACCATTAAAGCCGGTATTACCGAAGTAGAGACTATTGGCATTGATACTCCCCAGGATTTGGAAAAGGCTGAAGAATTCTTGAAAATATGTTAGACAGAACTATCCAGCCCCGTATTTGTGAGCCGGAACAACTGGCAGTGCCATCTCCCGAATGTCGGGTGATGAAAAATGGCATACCTTTATATATACTCAATGCCGGGGATAATGAAGTAGTCCGAATTGACCTGTTGATAGAGGGTGGACGCTGGCAGCAGAACCAACGCTTGCAGGCTTTGTTTACCAACCGGATGCTGCGCGAAGGTACCCGGCGTTATTCAGCCGCGGCCATTGCCGAAAAATTGGATTACTATGGTGCTTGGTTGGAGCTTTCCAGCTCGTCCGAGTATGCTTATATCACCCTTTATTCTTTGAATAAATATCTGCCGGAAACTTTAGATATTTTTGAATCTATCGTAAAAGAACCTCTTTTCCCTGAAAAAGAGTTGGGAGTGATTATCGACAGCAATATCCAGCAATTTCTTGTGAACAGCTCCAAGGTGGACTTTCTGGCCCATCGCACTTTGATAAATGCCGTATATGGCGATACGCATCCGTGCGGGCAATTAGTGCAGAAGGAAGATTATCATTTGATTAACCCTTCTGTCTTGCAATCGTTTTACGACCGATATTATCATTCCGGAAATTGCAGTATCTATCTTGCTGGGAAGGTCAGCGAAGACGCTATCCGTCGTATTGAAACTCTTTTTGGAAGTGAACCTTTCGGTAAAGATTTCCGCAAACCGGAAAAACGGTCTTATGTTCCGGTAACTTCTTCTGAGAAACGTATTTTTACCGAGCGTGCCGATGCAATGCAAAGTGCTGTTCGCATGGGAATGCTTTCTTTGGATCGACGCCATCCTGACTATTTGAAAGTTCGCGTTCTGGTTACCTTGTTCGGAGGGTATTTCGGTAGCCGTCTGATGTCTAATATTCGTGAAGATAAAGGATATACGTATGGTATATCTGCCGGTATCATGCCTTATCCCGATAGTGGATTGTTGGTTGTCAATGCAGAGACTGCCAATGAATTTGTAGAGCCGCTTATCAAAGAAGTTTACCATGAAATAGATCGCCTGCAAAATGACCTCGTACCTGCCGAAGAACTTGCCATGGTGAGGAACTATATGTTGGGTGATATGTGTCGCAGCTATGAATCTGCTTTCTCACTGGCGGATGCCTGGATCTTTATTCATACTTCCGGCCTCCCGGACTCGTATGTGAGGGATGCCGTAGAAGCAGTGAAGACAATTACTCCTGCCGAGATACGCGAACTTGCCTCACGCTATTTGTGCAAAGAGACATTAAAAGAAATTGTATCCGGCAAAAAAATGTCATAAAAAAGGTGTGATACCCCTTCCTTTTAGCAGATTAATTGTATCTTTGTGCAAATACTATATGAGACGTGTAACAAGTTGCTGCGTTTACACGTCTTATTATTAAAATCGCTAATTTATAATTTTCAATGAAATATCTATATACTGCACTCATTCTGGTATTCATGTCCCAAGGCGGGGCGACGGCCCAGGAAAAGAAATCCGGTTTCTTCGACAAAGTAAAAACAACTTTCTCTTCTGAAATAAAGATAGGAACTCATACCTTCAAAGACGGCTCCGTATATACGGGTGAAATGAAAGGACGTAAACCCAACGGAAAGGGTAAGACGGTGTTCAAGAATGGCAATGTCTACGAGGGTGAATATGTGAAAGGAAAACGTGAAGGATATGGTACTTATACATTTCCTGACGGCGAAAAGTACGAAGGACAATGGTTTCAGGATCAGCAACACGGTAAGGGTATCTACTATTTCATGAACAACAACCGTTATGACGGCATGTGGTTTCAGGATTATCAGCAAGGCAAAGGTACAATGTACTACTATACCGGTGACATTTACGAAGGAGACTGGGTAAATGATAAACGTGAAGGTCAAGGTACATACACTTGGAAAAACGGTTCCAAATATGAAGGTTCCTGGAAGAATGATAAGAAAGAGGGTAAAGGTACTTTTGTCTGGAATGACGGCTGTAAATACGAAGGTGACTGGAAGAACGATGTGCGTGATGGAAAAGGAACTTTCGAATATGCCAACGGAGATAAATATGTAGGCGACTGGAAAGATGATATGCAACATGGCAAAGGTATTTACTTCTTCCACACCGGCGACCGTTATGAAGGTGCGTATGTGCAAGGTGAACGTACCGGAGCCGGTATCTATTATCACGCCAACGGCAATAAATATGTAGGAAACTTCAAAGACGGCATGCAACACGGAAAAGGTGTGTTTACTTGGGCAAGTGGTGCGGTCTATGACGGCGAATGGAAGGACAACCAGCGTGACGGCCGCGGAACCTATAAATGGAATGTAGGTGATTCCTACGAAGGCGAATGGAAAAACAACCAGTTCAATGGTCAGGGAACCCTGATTATGACAGACGGAACTAAATATAAAGGTGGTTTTGTGAATGGTATGGAAGAAGGTAACGGTATACAAGAGGATAAAAACGGTAATCGTTACGAAGGCTTCTTCAAGCAAGGCAAAAAACACGGTCCTTTTGTTGAAACGGATAAAAACGGAAAAGTAATAAAAAAGGGCACGTACAAAATGGGAAGACTGGAATTAAATTAAAAATTAATAATTAAAAATTAAAGGCTGCGCGATGTTACATTAACTGCGCAGCCTTTAATTTTTAATTATTAATTTTTAATTTCTAAATTGCCTTTGGCAATTTAGATAATGTATTGTGAACTGATAGACTCATTATTCACCACTCTCTTGATGGTTTCTGCAAACATATCAGCAATACTGAGTTGTTTTACTTTCGCGCATTTCTTAGAGTAGGGGATACTATCGGTAAATACGATTTCAGTCAGACTGGATTCCTGTACACGGAAAGACGCCGGGTCGGACATTACACAGTGGCTTGCAATAGCGCGTACTGATTTAGCACCGGCATCCAACATAATGTTAGCTGCTTTGGTGATAGTACCGGCTGTATCTACGATGTCATCTACCAATACTACATTCTTATCGGTTACATCACCGATAATCTGCATGGATGCAACTTCGTTTGCTTTCTCACGTGATTTGTTGCACAATACCAGGGGAACTCCCAAATACTTTGAGAATGTGCTGGCACGTTTGGAACCACCCACATCCGGCGTAGCGATTACAAGATCTTTCAATTTCAAGGACTCAATATAGGGGAGGAACACTGCCGAAGCATACAAGTGATCTACCGGAATGTTGAAGAAACCTTGGATTTGATCAGCATGGAGATCCATCGTAATCAAACGATCGATACCTGCTACTGAAAGTAAATCGGCTACTAACTTTGCGCCGATAGAAACGCGAGGTTTGTCTTTTCTGTCCTGTCGTGCCCAACCGAAATATGGAATGACTGCAACAACGCTTTTAGCAGACGCTCTTTTAGCAGCGTCGATCATCAGCAGAAGTTCCATTAAATTGTCGGAATTAGGGAAGGTGGATTGAACCAGGAATACATGTGCGCCACGAATTGACTCTTCATAGGAAACAGCAAACTCACCATCAGCAAAGTGGGTGATGTTCATCTTTCCCAGAGGGCAATCAAGGCTTGCGCAGATTTTCTCTGCAAGGTATCTCGAGTTAGTTCCGGAGAATACCATTACGGGTGCTTTTTCGCTCATTTTGTAATAGATGTTACCTATTTGTTTAATACGGCTGCAAAGTTATGAATTTCCCGCTACATTCTACAAGACTTATTGTAGAAAAATCTTTTTTCTTTCCCGGATTTATTTGTAGCTTTGCTAAGTGAAACGGTTTCCTCATATACGATTGGTGGGCTTACTGTGTTTTTGCATAGTAATGATTTCTTGTGTGGGTACTGCTCCCACCAAGGAAGTACATCTTATCGATTCGCTCAACCAAGTGGCTTATTCTTATCGGTATAAAGACCTGGACTCTTCTTGTCATGCTGCCACGCAAGCTTATGGAAAAGTAAATCTGTATAGTCAGGGGAAAGCGGAAGCATCCAATAATCTGGGTTTTTGTGCTTTTATGCGCATGGATTTTGAGAAAGCGGAGAAGTTTCATAAAGATGTGTACAGTCTCACGAAAAATGAACTGGAACTGCTGGTTGCCGATATCGGATTGATGAAAATCTATCAGCGGACGGCCATGAACAAAGAATTTTATGACTATCGGAACAGTGCCCTCCGCCGCATGAAACGAATAGATGAAGATAACAAGCTTTTCGTAGATAAGCACGAACGGTTGAGACTGAACTATGCACGCTCCGAATTTTATATCGTTTCCGCAGTTTATTACTACTATCTGCAACAACGTCCGGAAGCGGTGGCTTCCATCAACGAAATATATCCGCAGGAAGAACTTGCAGCGGATACGAACCAGTTACTGTATTATCATTATATAAAAGGATCGGCAGCACTTTGTGATGGTGAAACGGCGGATGAGCGTCGTTTGCGTGAATTCGACGAGTTGTATACAACTTGGAAAATGGCATCCCGCGGAGGATACTTGTATTTTGAAGGTAATGGAGTGCAGGGGCTTGCTAATCTGATGGCATCTCCCGATAATTATGACTTTTTCCAGGTTAGGCGTTCTCATGCATTGAAACAGTTTGATGTTCCCGTGGATTCTTTGTTGCCCATGCGTTTAGGACAATTGGCTTTGAAGAAATTCAAGCAATATAATGATGTGTATCAGATTGCCGGTGCCTATGTTTCTATTGGTAAATATTTGAATGCGCATGATAACTACGCCGAAGCATTGGATACATTGACGCTTGCCTTGGAGTGCGTGAACAGTCATCATCGCCGTTTTTATGATTGCCACGATAGCCTGGATTGGTTGAAAACCTATGATATACGGGATACCATTTCTTCAGAAAAAGCATGGATAGAGCGTAAGTTAAGAACCGTTCCGGAATGGATTTCACGTATTCGCGAACAACTGAGTGTTACGTATGCCGGACTGGAAATGAAGCAACACTCCGATTATAATCGCAATATTTATCTGGATATTCTGGAAGATACCCGCCAGGATAAGGAGTTGGAAAGCCGTTATCAGGCTTTGGAAAGTGAAGCCCGACAGCTTAATATTTTACTCTTCTTCGTGATTGTCGGTTTTATACTGGTGGTTTTATTTTTTTGGATATTCAATAAACGGTCTAAAGAACGTAATCATGTCCATTTGCACCGTTTGAGGCAGATGTTGGACATTTGCCAGAAAATAACCGCTTCTATTCCCACGGACGCGCAGACGGAAGAAGAGATTGTAGATGCCATTCTTTCTGCTGTGCAGACAGATATAGAGGAACTTTTCAATGTAAAAGACATTCGGATAGAAGATGGGCAGTTGGTATTACCCAAACGTCTTACGAAGGATGAGAAGGCAATACTACATGTGATTGCTCCTTATATTACATGGGCGCTTGATAATGGCATGACTTCCATTTCGCTGGGTGACGAACGCCGCCGGTTGGAGAAAGAACGGTATGTGTACGAACAGCATATAGCCGGAAATAAACGTCAGAATCTTATAAAGAAAGCGTGTATGGCCATTGTGAACGGTATTCATCCGTACATAGACCGTATTATTAATGAAGTGCATAAACTAACGGAAAAGGGTTTTATCCATGACGAACACATCAAAGCCGAGAAGTATCAATATATGGACGAATTGGTGACAACCATCAATGAATACAATGATATCCTTGCTTTATGGATTAAAATGAAACAGGGTAGCCTGAGCTTGAATATAGAAACATTCGGGTTGAACGAGCTTTTCGATCTGATACGGAAAGGAAGCCGTGCTTTCGAAATGAAACAGCAACAACTGGAAGTGACACCAACGGATACCTATGTGAAAGCTGACAAGGCGTTGACGCTGTTTATGATAAACACGCTTGCAGAAAATGCCCGTAAATATACTCCAAAGGGAGGTAAGGTAAAGGTCTATGCAAATCCGACAGAAGAATATGTGGAAATCTCAGTAGAAGATACCGGTTATGGTCTTTCTGAAGAAGATGTGACGCGTATTGTCGGTGAGAAATTGTATAATTCGCAGGAAATAGGCATACTGGATGCTGCAGACCGGGAAGAACTGCTGAAAAATAAAGGGAGCGGCTTCGGTCTGATGAATTGTAAAGGTATCATTGAGAAATACCGGAAGACGAACGAAGTATTCAGAGTCTGTTTGTTCAATGTAGAAAGTACTTTAGGGAAGGGCAGCCGTTTTTATTTCCGTTTGCCTACAGGAGTGCGTAAAACTTTGATGGTATTTCTGTGCATATTCTTTTCTATAGGCATGAGTTCGTGCAATAAAGCAGTGGAGGAAGCGGTGATGCAACCGGATGAAATCTATGCGCAAACGGCTCAGGATTCTTTGTCATTAGCTGCGGAAAATGAGTTTGAAGCCCTGTTGAATGAGGCGTCAGACTATGCTAATGATGCCTATTATAGTAATGTGGAAGGAAATTTTGAACAGGCTTTGGAATATGTAGACTCTGCCATGTCTTGCCTGAATGCGCATTATAAAAGGTATGCCCAGGAGCCGCAGCGCTATATGTCATTGAGAGGAGAAGGGGAACCGGGGGAATTATCCTGGTGGAATGATCTTTTCAATTCGGACTTTCATGTCATTCTGGATATCCGGAATGAGGCGGCTGTCGCTTTTCTTGCGTTGAAACAATGGGATGCATACAGTTATAATAATGCCGCTTATACGACTTTGTACAAATTGCTGGGTGAAGATCAGTCTTTGGAGGAATATTGTCGTCAACTGGAACGTTCCACCAATAATAAGATGGTGGGGGTTATCCTGTTTATCGGACTTATAGCTATGTTGCTTTTGGGATATTACATTCTGTATATTCGCAAACGTCTTGTAAACCGTTGGAATCTGGAACAGGTTTTGGAAATCAATAGACAGATATTTGCTGCCTCCCTGATACAAGTTCCCGAAACAGAAGAGGCATTGCAGCGGGAAGAAGATACCCTGAAAGCTATTCCTCAACGTATCGTTGACGAAGGCTTTGATGCCGTAAATGAGTTGCTAAGTATTGATCGGTTGGGAATCGCCGTTTATAATGAAACGACACATCAACTGGAATATGTGTCAAATTCTATAGAAAATGACTTACCCTCTACGGGAGATAATGGAACATCTACGGCAGAAGATGAACTTTGGAAGGAAGTAGTTCAACGCTGTTTTGAACAGCATACTCAACTGTCCGCACCGGGATTTGAAGCTTTGCCTTTGGTAGTGGATGCTGCGGGTGATTCGCGCTGTGTGGGTGTGTTATATCTTGAACGGCAGGAGAGCGTCGATCAGGAGACGGCTCATCTATTGCTGGAATTGATTGCGCGGTATATAGCGATTGTGGTCTTCAATGCAGTTGTGAAACTGGCAACAAAATACCGCGACATCGAAGCTGCGCATGAAGAAGCACACCGGGCGTCATGGGAGGACGGTATGTTGCATGTGCAGAATATGGTGCTTGATAATTGTCTTTCCACCATCAAGCACGAGACAATTTATTATCCGAATAAGATCAAGCAACTCATTGGTAAACTCCGTTCAGGTATTCTCTCAGAAACGGAAGAAAAAGAGACGGTTTCAGCTATCAGCGAATTGATAGAATATTATAAAGGTATATTTACCATCTTGAGTTCGTGCGCATCGCGACAGTTGGAAGAAGTTACGTTCCGTCGCGGGATAATTTCCGTACCGGAGTTGTTTGCTCTGGCAGAAAAGTATTTCCGTAAAGCAAATAAGGGAAAAGGGGTTGCTGTATCTTTCTCTACAAGAGCTATTGATGAAAGAGTGGTCGGAGATTTTATCCAACTTCGTTTCTTATTGGAGAATCTGATAGATGAAGCCTTGTCTGTTCCTCTGGGTGGAGAAATACATTTGGCAGCAACAGTAGACGGAGAATATATTCGTTTCCTTTTCACTGATATGCGAAGGACGAAAACCCGTGAGGAATTAAATCAACTTTTCTATCCAAACCTGGAACGTATGACGGCAACAGGAGAAAAAGGAGAGTTGCGAGGTACGGAGTATCTCGTCTGCAAGCAGATTATTCGCGACCATGACGAGTTTGCCGGAAAACGTGGCTGTCGCATCAATGCTGAACCGGCTGAGAATAGTGGATTTACAGTTTATTTCACGATACCGAGAAGAAAATAAAATTAAAGAATATGGAAGACAAGAAATTCAAAGTAATTATTGTAGAAGACGTCAAGCTTGAACTGAAAGGAACGGAAGAAATCTTCCGCCATGAAATACCCAACGCAGAAGTTATCGGTACGGCTATGACCGAAAGCGAATTCTGGACATTGATAGAAGCCGGAGTTCCTGACTTGGTATTGCTGGATTTAGGGCTGGGTGGTTCTACTACTATTGGTGTGGATATCTGCCGGAATATCTTTAAGCGTTATCCGGGAGTACACGTACTCATATTTACCGGAGAAATTCTGAATGAAAAGCTTTGGGTGGATGTTCTGAATGCGGGTGCTGACGGTATTATTTTGAAAACAGGTGAACTGCTTACGAAAACAGATGTACAGGCAGTAATGGATGGAAAGAAGCTGGTTTTTAATTATCCTATTCTGGAAAAAATTGTAGACCGTTTCAAGCAATCTGTTGCGAATGATGCCAAACGTCAGGAAGCGGTTATCAGTTATGATATTGATGAGTATGACGAACGTTTCCTACGCCATCTGGCATTGGGGTATACCAAAGATATGATTGCTAATCTGAAAGGTATGCCTTTTGGAGTTAAATCTCTGGAAAAGCGTCAGAATGATTTGGTAAACCGTCTGTTTCCACAAGGAGAGCGGGTAGGAGTGAATGCAACCCGTCTGGTTGTGCGTGCTTTGGAACTCCGTATTCTTGATATAGATAATCTGGAAGCAGATGATGAATAACAAATGGCGTTTACCGCATCCGGCAACAATGTTTCTCTTGTTGACGCTGGCTGTCATTGTCCTATCATGGATATTTGACATTTACGGCTTGAGCGTGTTTCAACCGCAAACAGGGGAGGAAATACGGGTACAAAGTTTGCTTAGTCCGGAAGGTGTTCGTTGGCTGTTGCGGCATGTGGTTACTAATTTCACGGGGTTTGCTCCGCTGGGCTTAGTAATTGTGGCTATGTTTGGTATCGGGGTAGCACAACATTCAGGTTTTATAGATGCTTGTATCCGCGGTGGGGCACGTCGTAAGCATAATCCATGGCGCATGGTGATACTGGTTATTTTCTTGGGATTGCTTTCCAATGTAGTAGGTGATGCCGGATACATAATTCTTTTACCGATTGCAGCAACTTTGTTCCATTCGGTCGGACTGCATCCGGTTGCAGGTATTATTACGGCATACGTTTCTGTTTCGTGTGGGTATAGCGCTAACTTGATGCTGAGTACTTTGGATCCTATGCTTGCTGCCACTACCCAAGAAGCTGCGGACATGGCAAATGTGTCACCTGGAAATACAGGGCCTTTATGCAATTACTATTTCTTGTTTGCATCTACTTTTTTGCTGGCTTTTATTATTTATCAGGTAACCCGTCGTAATCTTCTTCCGGCTTTGGGGGAATATGCCGGTCATATTCGTTTCAATGGTTATAAGCAATTATCCCGCAAAGAGCGTCGTGCTATGATAGGTGCAGTATCTATCGGGGTGATTTATACAACCGTGATTCTTTGGGCTACTTTCTCTTCATGGGGTATTTTGCGTAGTGTGAATGGTGGTCTGATCCGTTCTCCTTTTATAGAGGGCATTCTGTTTCTGCTGTCTTTTGGTATCGGGCTTATGGGGATGGTTTATGGCTTTGCTTCCGGCCGTTATCGTACAGATGGAGATGTGATTGAGGGGCTTACTCAACCTATGAAATTGTTGGGTGTTTACTTTGTTATCGCTTTCTTTGCTGCTCAGATGTTTGCGTGTTTCGAGTATTCTCATTTGGATAAATGTATAGCTATTATGGGAGCGGACATGCTTTCGTCCATTCATCTTGGGAGTTTATGGATACTCATTCTATTTATTCTCTTTACAGCACTTGTGAACCTTATTATGGTTTCTGCCACTGCCAAGTGGACTTTCATGTCCTTCATCTTTGTTCCGTTCTTTGCCAATATGGGGATTTCTCCGGATATGGTGCAATGCGCTTTTCGTATTGGCGACAGTGCCACCAATGCCATCACTCCTTTCATGTTCTACATGCCTCTTATCCTTACTTACATGCAGCAATATGATAAGCAAGCGACCTATGGTTCATTACTGAAATATACATGGAGATACTCTTTATATATATTATTAGCTTGGACTTTGTTATTTATTTTATGGTATGTAACTGGTTTACCATTAGGATTATAACATCTAATCGGATATAAAAGCATCTATTTACAAAATATTTTCTGCGTAAAATCTTTGCAAATTTCACAGAAAAGCGTACCTTTGCACCGCAATTAAGGATGGTTCCGTAGCTCAGCTGGATAGAGCAACGCCCTTCTAAGGCGTGGGTCTTGCGTTCGAATCGCAACGGAATCACAGAATAAAACCGCAAATAGTTTATAATAGGGCTTTTGCGGTTTTTTTGTTTTTGGTGTATGCAGTATGAAGAACTGCGTACACCATAACAATAAAGACCGGTGTATGAATACTAACGAAATAGATAAGTTGAGCCTCGTAAAAGCCCATGCCCTGTTTGATACTGGTGATATAAGTCGTATCGAAATAGGGACGGTAAAAGGATTATGCGATATACACTGCTATTTGTTTGACGGTTTGTATGAATTCGCCGGAAAGGTGCGTACTCTAAATATAGCAAAGGGAAACTTTCGTTTTGCCAACTGCATGTATCTTGATGTTATATTGCCTGTAATAGAAAAAATGCCCGAAACGACATTCGATGAAATAATCGCAAAATATGTTGAAATGAACATAGCCCATCCTTTTATGGAGGGAAATGGAAGGACTATGCGCATTTGGCTCGATATGATATTAAAAAAGAATCTTAAAAGAGTTGTTGATTGGCGGAATGTGGATAAGTATCTGTATTTGCAAGCGATGGAGCGAAGCCCGATTAATGACTTGGAACTGCGTACTTTACTGTATCAAGCACTCACCGATCAGGTAGATGACCGGGAAGTAATATTCAAAGGGATTACTCAATCTTATTATTATGAAGGCTATGAGCCATAGCCCAATCAAGGTAGATTGTTTGTACAACTGCCTTCTACCTTCACATAATACATCTGATTCCCTCTGCCCATCTTTCGTATCAATCCTTTTTCCACGAATATTTTCAAGTCCTCCGTTGCCTTCCACTTTAGGCGTCCGGTTAAATTTGTATAGATGGATCGTGTGATAAAACCATTTTGTTCCAGATGCATCATCATTCGCCTTTCCAGTTCTTCTATATTTAACTGGCTGGAAGTGCGAAAAGCACGTTCAGGTACACGTTCTAATTCGCCTGCCGACTTCATTTTGAATTGTTTTGAAGCTCTGAAGCTTACCCCATTGAAACGAATGGAAGCAGCACGGATATCTGTTTTCTTAGCTACCATGCGTGATGCCTTAATTTTTCCGGCAAAGTAACCGAATTCACCAAGTTCTACACGGTATCCTTCACCGATATAGCGTGCAGCTGTATCCATAATTATACTTAGTGCTCCCTCCAATTCACCTACAGTGTAGCCGGTTCCATACGAGGCCCTTTCCAGTAATTTGCGTGCAGAGAGTGTGCCGCTATATACTATGCTCGGGTAGAGTGTTTCCTTTTCACCCTCTTTTGTTGTGAGAGCGGGTTTCTTTTTCAGATCATAAAATGCCATGAGTTGCTTTATTTAGATATTCTTTTATACTGGTGAAATTAAATTAGGATGGTACATAAATTAACTTCATACAGCGCGATAACCAATTCCTTTTTATTCATAAATGTAGTCAGTTGATTATATCAGACTTATTGAATGCTTATAATCAGCCAATAAGTTGTTTGTTACCAACCTATCAGCTGTTTATAAACATCCTATTTCATTTATGCAGTAAAGGTATTTAGTTTATTGGATAAAAGCAATTAAATTGTAGATAGTTTCGAGTTAATTCTTTAAAAATATTTATCTGAAGAGTAACCGGTGGTGTATAGTACAGCCTGAAATGACAGTGTTTAACATTCAGTTCCCCTTGAAATTTACGTAAAATAACATTTGTTACAGCTGTCCTAAAAACTACAAAAAAGTTAAAATGGTTTTGCTTCTATAGCTATGAACACTAATTTTGGGATATCAACTTTTAAAATTTAAAGCACATGAAAAAATTTTTGTTATCCATTGCGCTGTGTTGTGCAGCAACTAACTTTTTTGCGCAAACTACAGAACCTGGAAATCTAATTAACGAAGGAAAGGCAGCACTCGAAGCCAAAAATTACCAGGAAGCATTTACAAAATTCAGTACCTACCTGACACAGACAAACAATCAGGACTCTGTTATCGCTTACAACTGCGGCGTTTGTGCCGATAAAATCAAAAAACCGGAAGAAGCTCTCAAGTATTTTGATATTGCTATTCAAAAGAAATATAATCTGGGAAATGCATATGTAGGTAAAGCTGGTGCATTGAAGGATTTGAAAAAAGACAGTGAGTATCTTGCCACTCTGAAAGAGGGTATAGAAGCAGCTCCGGAAAACAAGACATTGAAAAGACTTCATGCTAATTATTATCTGAACGCCGGTATTAAAGCACAAAAGGCTAATAAACTGGATGATGCTGAAGAAGCTTTCAAACAAGTACTTGCTGACGATGAAAAGAATACCAATGCATTGTACAGCTTGGGTACACTTTCTTATAATAAGGCAGCTTTAGTTCTGAAGAATGCAGCACCATTGGCTAATTCAGATAAAGCTAAGTATGATGCACAGAAAGAAATCGCTGACAAAAACTTCCAGAATGCTAAAACGTATCTGGAACGTGCGCTCCCCTTACTCTCGGCAGACAAACCTCGTGAAAAAAGTATGATAGATAATATTAAGAAACTATTACCGCAAATTGAAGCGCAATTGAAATAATCTATCGAAAAGAAGAATAAAAAAGCCGTGTTGGAATTTCCCGACACGGCTTTCTTATTTATAGTATGTTATTTATTTCGTTTTCTTCAATACTACTGCTGTACGGGCAGGAATATATAACTTCAACCATTCCTTCTTCTCTTTTTCATAAAGAGGATCAGCAATAGTGAAATGTTTTACAGTGTCATCAGTCAATCCGTTACCGCCATAAGCAGGATTATCCGTATTCAATACTACTTCATACGTACCCGGAGAAACCAGGAAGCCATAATCGGTAAATGACTGTTTGGGATTGAAATTGAACACAAAGACATAATCCTTACGCATATATGCCAATACCTGATCGCCGTCATTGTGCCAGATTTCCTGAACAGGTGTTGCCTGGAAAGCTTTCACGCTCTTAATGGTTTTGAGCATATCAGCATCAAAGTCGGCCATATAATGGTAAGTAAGATTCTTGTTATCTACCAAATCCCACTGACGGCGGGCATACTTGCATGACCATCCGTTACCTTCACGTGGAAAATCAATCCATTCGGGATGACCGAATTCGTTGCCCATGAAGTTAAGATAACCACCATTGATAGTACTTGAAGTCAGTAAACGTATCATCTTGTGAAGAGCAATACCACGATTTACTGTGTAGTTTTCATCACCTTTCTGCATATGCCAGTACATATCGGCATCTATCAGACGGAAGATAATTGTCTTATCGCCCACTAATGCCTGGTCGTGACTTTCTGCATAAGATATGGTCTTTTCATCTTTACGACGATTGGTTACTTCCCAGAACATGCTGGACGGTTTCCAGTCTTCGTCTATTTTTTCTTTGATGGTCTTGATCCAATAATCGGGGATATTCATCGCCATACGGTAGTCGAAACCATAGCCGCCGTCTTCAACTTTAGCAGCCAGGCCGGGCATTCCCGATACTTCTTCTGCGATCGTTATTGCTTTGGAATTTACTTCGTGGATAAGTTTGTTGGCAAGTGTCAGGTAGCAAATGGCATTGTCATCCTGATGGCCATTGAAATAGTCTCCATAATTACAGAAGGCTTCACCCAGTCCGTGACTATAATAGAGCATAGATGTTACACCATCGAACCGGAAGCCGTCGAATCCGTATTCCTCAAGCCAGTACTTACAATTAGAAAGAAGAAAATGGATAACTTCATTCTTTCCATAGTCGAAACAAAGTGAGTCCCAAGCCGGATGTTCACGTCGTGCGCCGGGGTAGAAGTATTGATTCGGATCACCGGCAAAATTGCCCAATCCTTCCACTTCATTCTTTACTGCATGAGAATGAACGATGTCCATAATCACTGCAATACCCAATCCGTGTGCGGTATCGATCAACTCCTTCAATTCTTCCGGAGTACCGAAACGGGAAGAAGCGGCAAAGAAACTGGATACATGGTAACCGAAACTACCGTAGTAGGGATGTTCCTGAATAGCCATGATTTGAATGCAATTGTATCCGGCTTTAGCTATGCGCGGAAGAGTTTTTTCACGGAACTCGTTGTAAGTTCCTACTTTATCTTCCTGTTGCGCCATACCGATATGGCATTCGTAGATAAGCAAAGGATCCGTATTAGGTTTAAATGTACGCTTCTTTACTTTATATGGCTTTTCCGGTGACCAGACCTGCGCACTGAAAATCTTGGTTTGCTCGTCTTGTACTACCCGTGTTGCCCAGGCAGGAATACGTTCTCCACAACCACCTTCCCAATGTACAATGAGTTTGTATAAGTCGCCGTGTCTCATGGCATCTGCCGGGAGTTTGATTTCCCAAACACCATAATCCTTACGTTTCAGACTGTACTTCTTCAGTTCTTTCCATTCATTGAATGTGCCCACAATAAATATTTCTGTGGCGTTGGGTGCCCATTCACGGAAAATCCAGCCGTCAGCAGTACGGTGAAGTCCGAAATATAAATATCCCGAGGCAAAATCAGACAAAGTCTGTTTCCCTTTGTTCGTCAGTTCAGCCTCTTTGTCTAATACATGCTGATGACGGCCTTTGATGGCATCTTCGAAAGGTTCCAGCCAGGGGTCGTTTTTGATCAAATTCAATGTTTCCATAAAGGATGAGTTTTTGATTGATTGGATTATTATGCTTTCACTTTCACAATGACTTTCTTCACACCGTCGGGAGAAATGCCGGGAGCATGTCCGTCTTGAGGGAAGAATATAGCAAACATTCCAGGTTTTACAGTGATATAAGTTTCAGCCAGTCCTTCGAAGAAAGTAATATCTTTCTCTGCATTGTAGGGAGCATCAGCGGGTACGCAATCTTTTCCTGCGGTATAGCCCATTACTTCCGCACCGGAGAGAGGAATCTGGATATCTATAAATTCATTGTGTGTTTCCAGTTTGGCTTGTTCTTTAGCTTTAGGGGTAGTTTGAGCTACGTTTACAACCAGGTCTTTACCTTTCAGTTCGGTTTTGCCAACTTCCATTGCGTTCAAATCATGTGATTGCAAGAATTCAATAGCTTGGGCGAACAAGGGGTTCAACGATGCATATTTTTCTAAATTTTCTAATCTATCTACTACCATAGCTTTAATGTTTTAAGTTAGTTATATTATTATCAAATTTTATTCAAAGTCGTCAATCGTGTAGTTCAGGAAATCAGCAAAAGGTTTCATTTGCTTGAAGATTTCCGCTGTACGATCCACACAATCGGGTGCCAGAAAGAAGCTGTCCGGTTGATTGCAGTAACAGGTATATTCCTTGCATTTCAGATATTGTACATATTCAAAATCCTTTGGAAACCCTTTGGGAGCTGTTTTCAGGAAGTCTTCGCCTATTACCGGAAAGTATTGCTTGAAATCCGGATTTTCAACTATACCGCGAAATTCGTCTATGTTATCATACACTGCCTGTCGCACGGCTTTCAGCGTCTTAGGAGGCAGGCAATAGCTACCACCTGCCAGCAGACAGTTGCCCGGTTCAATGTGAACGTAGTAACCGCAGTGGTCTGATTTCTTACCGCGGGCGTTGATGTATCCGCCCAAATGAGTTTTATACGGGGTCTTGTCCTGCGAAAAGCGCGTATCACGATAAATCCGGTAAGTACAGTCTTTGACTTGAACGCCACGAATACTTTCATCGAAAAGCGAGATACGGGTAATTATAGCCGATAACAGGTTCTCAAATTCCCCACGGGCTTCTTCATACAAGTCCTTGTGAGCATTGAACCATTCGCGGTTATTGTTAGCGGACACTTCTTTCAAGAATTGAAAAATAACAGGGATGTTCATATTGGTATTTTCCTTATTATCTGACAAAATTACGCATAATTTTCCTAACATGCTACAAACAGGGGCAAAAAAAGCATCGGCTCTGGTAAACCGATGCTCCTTACACATTTATCAATCAAACAGACGCTTCTGTTTTTGATGTACTTACTTATCACAAGCGGGTACAGTCTCCTTTAATTAATCTTATATCTAATACTATGAAAAACACAATAATATAACACGTCTCCACAGAAAAAGTTCGAAGGGGTATGTGTGTTTTTATCATTTGTTTATATCTTTGTAGAAAAATTATACGAACATATGGAATATAAGTATGATGAAGAAAGTGTGAATGCCTTGATGAAGTGGGCTGAGAACGCACAGTTACCCAAAGAGTTACAACTAAGTGAGGCCGAAAAAATTGTGAATCTTAGACAATACGTAGTGGCAAATATAAACGATATCAAAGCGCATTATCCGGATGAGTTTTACAATCCGGCCATTACGCGTCTGTACAGACTGAAGGAAAAACTGGAAGGAGAAAGCACCACGGAGTAACACAGAGTTCCACAGAGTAATCTTTATTCGAAAGAATCCTTATTACTCTGTGGAACTCTGTGTTACTCCGTGGTGAAAATCTTATTATAACTTGATTTTCAATATCTTTCCACTATATCCTTCTACTGAAATTTCCGTAGCCTTATAAGGCAGCAAACTAATACTTTCCGTCTTTCCGGTTAACAAGTCTACTGCCGGATAAACATCCATTTGCGGTATTTGCAGGAAATCAAAGGCATGAGAAGGCACATTGATAGCTACATCTACTGAAATGTGGTCAAAGTTCACGATAATGAACAATAACTCTTTTCCAGCTTTGCGCAAGAATGTGTATTGTTTATGCTCATTGAAGCGCCAGCCATTTGCGTTGGCATACATCAGATCGAAGAATTCTCCTTCAGTGATTGCTTTTTCTTTGTTGCAAAGCGTCAGGATGCGTTGGTAGATATTATAGATGTGTTTTTGGTCTTCCGTCAGCATCTTGCCATCGAACTTCCCACCATTCCGCCAGCGACGAATGGTGTCCACGCTCCAATAATCAAAAATAGTGGTACGCCCATCTCTGCCACTGAACCCTTCGCTATCCATGCCCAGTTCACCGAATTCCTGCCCGAAATAAATCATCATCGGATTGGTATTCATACAAGCTGAAACAATCAATCCCGGAATGGCTTTACGTGGATTGCCGGCAAAGAAATCAGAAGCAATGCGCTGTTCGTCATGGTTCTCCAGGAAATTCAGCATCCGCTTCTCGATGCCACCCAGACTTTGCCAGGAACGGGTAATGGCCGTAGCCGAATCATAGCCGCAAATCACATTGCGAAGCGTATCATAAAGTCCTACCTTGTCATATAGATAATCAAATTTTCCGCGGAATATGTAATTCTGATATTCTGCCGGATTATAAACCTCTGCAATGAATAACAAATCAGGATGCTTCTCTTTCACTTGCGGAATCACCCATTCCCAGAACTCAACCGGAACCATTTCCGCCATGTCACAACGAAAACCGTCGATATTCTTGTCTGCCCAGAAAAGAAGGATATCCAGCATCTTTGTCCAGGTGTCCGGAGTGGGATTGAAGTGACAGGTTCCACCATTCTGATAGTCCACTCCATAATTCAGTTTCACGGTTTCGTACCAGTCGGTGATATTGGGATAAGCATCAAAACGATTGTTCCCCGTAGCCTTGGCAGGACATTCTTTATAAGGTTCCGCCGCCGATCCTTTCATATCAAACTGACCGTGCAATTCGGATTGAGGGATATAGTAAAAATTATTATATGGGCTGAAAGCGTAATTAGGATCATCATTTGCACCCAACTGTGAAGTTCCGTCAGGTTGTGCATCCGAATGATATTGGCGGGCAACGTGATTCGGAACAAAATCGATAATGACTTTCAGACCGCTACGATGAGTACGTTGTACCAGATTTTCAAATTCCTTCATACGTTCCTGTACATCGTTTGCCAAGTCCGGGTCCACGTCATAATAATCCTTGATGGCATAAGGAGAGCCTGCTTTGCCCTTAACAATAGCCGGATGATCGGGACGTATGTTGTAACGGCGATAATCCGTTTGCGTGGCATGCTCTATGATGCCGGTATACCAAATATGGGTGGCTCCCAACTTCTTTATTTCATTGAGTGCCTTGGCTGTAAAGTCCGCCATTTTACCGCATCCGTTTTCCGTTATGTTTCCGTTATTGATGCAGTGATTATGATTGTTACCAAACAAGCGCGTAAACACTTGATAGATAATCATTTTTTCATCTTTCCCCATTCTATTTTTTATTTTATGATTTGATAATTACTTTCATCTTTCCAGATGGTTCCCTGATCCGCTTTCAACTGATCCAGAAGAGTGTTAGCGGCATTGTATCCCTGCATAAATATTTCTTCTGCTTTTTCCAGTTCGGTATTGCTGTATCCATCCAGGTTATACGGTTCTATTAATAAATCCGCTTTTTCCCGTTCGGGGAACGTATTGGCACGGAACATGAAGTGGTAGGAACGCATGGCAATACTTACAATATTCATCTTATATTTGTTCGCCAATAGCGGACTAACATTTACTGCCACCACTTTGCTACAAACACGCCGGATGGTAGATACAGGTAAGTTCATAAACACCCCACCATCTACATAATGCGTTCCTTCTATTTTTACAGGAGAGAAGAGAACGGGCATACAACAGGAAGCCGCCACACGTTCGGCAATATTCCCTTTGTGGAAATGCACCACACGTCCGTGATCGAGGTCGGTTGCAGTGATGATGAGAGGTATTTGCAATTCTTCCATCGTCTTTGCTTTCAGATTGGTTTTCAAGAAATCAATAAATTCTCCTAACTCGAACAATCCCACTTTCGGGATGACTAATTTGGTCAGGTCCTGGAACTTATGCCCGGAAAAGTAATCCAGCACTTTATGCGGTTCGTTGCCGTCTGCATAAAACACGCCTGCCAAAGCCCCTGCGCTTACTCCCGAAAGGATATTAGGTTTGATGTCATGTTCCAACAATGACTGCATCACGCCCAGATGCGCGAAACCCTTGATAAAACCACCGCTCAGAGCATATCCTATAGGATATTTGTTCGTAAACCAATTATTAGATGTTGCCTCCATGTAAAAAATCTACCATATATTTGTTCGCCACGAAATTAGTGATTTTATCGTAGGTTGAAAGTAAAAAGGGAGAAAAATGTGCTAAGTATAGAGAAAAAGCAACGCCTGCCCCCAATTTATACAATCGAAGACAGGCGTCAGTGGGAATCGGGAAAATATTTAATCAAAAGCCGAAATCATCTACCTGAATTTCTTCCTGATGATTATCGGTGAAGGGTTTAGCCTCTTGCTGTACGGCATTTCCTTCGATGTATACGGCGCGGAAGGGGCGGGCAGGGCAGACGTATTCACAACCGCCACAACCTACACAAATTTCCGTATCTATATGAGGAATTGTCAATCCGTCCTTGAAAGGAATCATCGACAGAGCTTGCGTAGGACAATGTTCTGAACAAGCCCCACAACTGGTTCCATCACGGTAGACGATGCAGTTCTCCTCGATGAAGACAACTTTACCCATCTGTGTCAGGTGTTTCTGCTCTTTCGTCAGTGGCAGGATAGCTCCATTCGGACAAACATCCCCGCATACGGTACAATCGAAATTACAGAAACCCTTTTCAAAGAAAACGGTCGGCTGCATCATTCCCCCTAAACCATACTCCATAAAAGCAGGTTTCAGTACATGCGAGGGGCATTTGCTGACACACAGGTGGCACGAGGTGCAATGTGCCTGAAAATGTTCCTGACTGATAGATCCCGGCGGTGTTATAGGCGTCTGACGTTTATCACTTTTCATTCCGGCTGCTGCAGCCGCTACATTCTGGGCTTGTGCCATTACTTTGGGAGTTGCGGCGGCAGTTGTCAGCCCGGCAAGTAAAAAACGGCGTTTGGAAGCGTCAGTCACCTGTTTCTCTGTTTTGAGGGGAGTGGTATAACTAAGTGCATTCTGGCGACATTCACCCAGACAATCGAAACAATCTACGCAACGACTGTAATCAATAGTCTGCTCCGGACTATTAATACATGAGGCTTTGCATTTAGTGGCACACAGTCCGCAATGATTGCATTTTTCTGTATCAATGCGTACTTTAAACAGTGAGAAGCGGCTTAGAAAACCAAGCAACGTACCTACCGGGCATATTGTGTTACACCAGGTACGTCCGTATTTCCATGCCAGAAAGCCAATCACTAAGAACGTCAACAGTCCGATAATAAAGGACGAGATACTCAGGAGAGAAGCGTCCACCTGATAGAAAGTATAGTTATTGAAACTTGAAAATATGCTTTCCAGCAAATTGTTCCCTAACATATACACAGGTTTAAACACATTGACCGTCATACGTCCAAAAGCGCTGTAAGGATCAAGCAGACCTAAAATGACCGTAAATCCGAAAAGAAAAGCTATCGCCGTTACACCCAATACTCCCCAGCGCAGTATATTCCTGGCAGGTGAGTAGCGGAAACGTTTCTTTTTCTTTGCCGTTTTTTTAGAAATCCAGGTCACTATATCCTGAAAGATACCCATCGGGCAAATTGTAGAGCAATAGATACGTCCCAATAACAAGGTAATCAGTATCAGCACTGCCAGGATGATAAAACTGAGTGACATCAATGCCGGCACAAACTGTATATGCGCCAGTCTGTGGAAACTATTTGGCAATATTTCCGCAAAATCCAGAAAATAAAAAGTTATCAGCCCGAAGATAACAACGGACAGTATAATACGTGCTTTTCTCAACATAAGTGTGTATACTTTAATATCGCTTGAATTAAAGCCTGATACGCTTCACATTCAGCTTATCCAAATCCATTGTTCCAATCTTTAATGCCTGCCCGTTAGCAAGGTGAGCTACGCTTTCAAGCGGCATTTCGCGAACCTGATTAAAGAATTTGGTGGCAGCCGTATCTACGGCCACGATATCCTGTGAAATAAATAATCCCTTGGTCAATACCACATCCGAAGCAGAACGTCCGCGCGGGCCGTTCGTTTTCAAAACGCGATAGGCATCCACTACATTCAGCACTGCTTTCTTATCCATTGTACAGATATCGGCAATACATTGCTGCAAGTCGTTGGAATGGAAGAAACCGCGATCCCAGACAATACCCATGTGGTTCTTCATGGAAATCGTCAGGTTGGCGCCGCCATGGTTTTTCAGGATGGGCACATTGATCCATACATCACTGTTCAAAATAGCCTCGTGCACTTTGGCACTTTTCATGCGTACGCCTTTGGGCAATGAGACTGGTTTGTAGTAGCTTTCCAGATGAGCCGGCATAACCTTGGCACCCGCAGCTTTGGCAGCTTCTTCAATGCCGCTATTCTTGTAGCACTTCTGCCAGTCATCGCAAGTATGATCAAAAACTGTAACCTCCTTGGCACCTGCGGCAAGACATTGCTTCACAATTTCCGCAACCAGCTTCGGATTCGTATTACCGGCCAGTTCGGGTACTTTATCCCAACCGATATTCGGTTTAACCACTACCTTTTGTCCCGGTTTTATAAACTGTTTCATGCCACCCATTTCTGTAATAGCACGCCTGAACATCGCTTCCGGCTCTCCACCCATCACAGCTACCAGATCCACCTTACCGCCGCCAGCATTTGTCAGCTTTTGCGCCAGTATGTCCATTGCTTCAGAACGTTGCACGGTCATCACCGCACCCGTTACCGCCAGAGTCTTTAAGAAATCCCTTCTATCCATAGGCCCTTCAGATTATTAATCTATTAATTATCAATTGTTCATAGTATCCACGGGAACTTAAAACATGTCTCGTCAAACAAGGCATAATCTGCCGTACCATTGACTGCGAATATTTTTATAAGACGTGCCTCTTTCAGTAATTCGCACGCCAGATGAATGGTAGAGCCTGTCTTAATACGGTCATCTACCAATAAGATGCTTTTATCTTTAAAATCAAAGTCAACCGGAGCGAGCAACTGGGGTGCATCGTACTTCGGATGTTGGTATTCATCCCGCAAATTGATACGTAGCAGATGCACTTCTTTTTGCAATCGCTGGTTGATGATACCTGCCGGAACGATACCGCCATTAGCAATAGCCACGATCATATCAAAATCATCGTGGAATTCAATTGTGCGGAAGCGCTCCAGCACTTCTTCCATTGTTTTTGCCATATTGTTATGGGAGATAGTCTATTATTAAAGTTTGGAAATAGCTTTCAGCAGAGCGTAACCACCGAACCATTGGATCAGCATACCCGGAATACCGATACGGAAATCTTGTACGGCTAGGAAGAAGTTACCACATATAGCCCATTCAAAAGCAGTGCCTATCACCTGGTAAGCAAGAATCACACCAAGCAATGCAACTAAGGATATCTTTTTTGTATATCGTGCAGCAAATGCAGCGGCTCCTGCAAGCAAACCGGATTTTATCAGCAACACAGGCAATGCAGCGGCAGCGGGCATACCAAACAGTAAATGATTAATCACCGGAGAAAGTAAAGCCGTAAGCAGTCCTACACGGAAGCCGAATTTATAGGCAGCAATCAGTGTAAAGAAATAGATAGGCAGCAAAGTCGGTCCGCCCATGGGAACCAGATGACAAAGCTGCGGCAGTGCTATATTTCCTGCAACAAATAAGAATGCAAACAAATAGGTCTTCACGTTACTGAACGACAAAGAGTAGAGTTTAGCAGATGTTTCCATTATTCAATGATTAGATTTTAATTTGTTATTATTATGTTTCTTCAAGATACAAAAGTAGGGGATGAGTGCTCATTTTGTTTGAAGATTTGTCTCAATCCTTACAGGTTTTGTATCGCTACATTTATATTAAGACTCTTTCGGACGGAAAAGGTTTAAATCTTCACCAATTCATATTGCATATTGCCCAATCCGATCTTTTCCGCATGGCGCAATCCAGCCAGCCAGTCCGTATCCGGGTGCATCATGTGGAACTTGTCATGGCCGCACAAATCATCGTGCTCATGTCCGGCAGAAAGGCGGTTACCCGTGTGCAGTATAGGAGCTTGGATGACCATATCCGCGCATGCTTTATCCAGAGCCACCGGGTCTGTAGAAGCCAGAATACCGAGGTCGGGGACAATGGCGGCATCATTATGATTCCAACAGTCACATTCCGGAGATACGTTCATTATAAAACTGATGTGGAAGTTGGGCTTATCTTTCACTACGGCCAGTGAATATTCGGCAATCTTATAGTTTAAGCGTTCGGACGTATCTTCATCGCCCATAATGGCGCCGTCATACTGGCACAAGGCGACACACTGTCCGCAACCTACGCATTTAGCGTAATCTATTTCTGCTTTGCGTCCTGCATTCAGATGTACGGCGTCGTGTGCACAGTGCTTCACGCAGATATTGCAGCCGATGCAACTTTCCGTATCTATTTTGGGTTGAGAGGCCGAATGTAGTTCCAGTTTTCCGGCTACGCTGGCACAGCCCATGCCCAAATTCTTTAAAGCTCCGCCAAAGCCGGCTTGTTCGTGTCCCTTAAAGTGATTCATGCTGATGATAATATCCGCATCGGCTATGGCAGTACCAATCTTAGGGGCGGCACAGTACTCACCGTTCAAGGGAATTTCCCGGCAATCCGTACCTTTCAATCCATCTCCGATGATGACCTGGCATTGGGCGGATATAGGATTATAACCGTTTTCCATTGCGCTTTGCAGGTGATCGACGGCATTGGCACGACGGCCTGAATATAGTGTGTTACAGTCCGTCAAGAAAGGTTTTGCACCATTGTTGCGCAATAGGTTTGCCATGCGAGCCGCATAGTTCGGACGAAGATAAGCAAGGTTTCCCGGCTCACCGAAGTGAATCTTGATAGCGACAAAACTGTCTTTTAAGGGTAGCTGTTCAATACCTGCCCGCTTTACCAGGCGCTCCATCTTATCCAGAAGATTGGAAGTAGGAGAGGTACGCAGGTCTGTGTAGTAGACTTTTGATGTTTTCATATTACCTATTTATAGTTATAATATGTGCAAAAATAAGAGATATTATCCATATAAATAGGTATGGGAACAAAAAAAGTAGCGAAGTTCTTTCGCTACTTTAATTTGGCATTATCCTAACGGATCATCCTCTATACCACCGTCACCTCCTTGGTTGCCGCCGCTACCGTTACCACCGGAACTGCTTCCATCCGTATAATCTGTATCGATGGGAATGGCGCGGGTTACGCTCATTTCTCCCAAAGTACGTTGGAAAATCTTCCCCGGAGTGAATACAATACGCTTACGTACTATATTACTTGCCGTAACGCCTTCTGCCGTATCCGCACTTTTGGCCTTAATGGTGGGGCGAAAGATGCCGAACTCTCCCAATTGAACACTTTTTCCGTCATCAATATCCTCCGCCATCATATCAACCAGACCGCTGACTACCAAGTCTACCACTTTTCGATGGACTCCGCAAAGTCGACTGACCTTTGCGCACGTTTTACTAAAACTCATTTGTCCCGAACGTACAGATTTTGCTACATACTTTTCAGTCTTTGTGTCGTCAAAGCCAAACACTCTCTTGGTCACTACATACTCTAAAGCCATAATAATTAAAGTTTAATAGGTTAAAAAAATAAGGTTTACTGTTGTCATTTGTTTCAGATGACTTTGCAAAGGTACTATACGGTACAAGGGAGATTGTCCCCTTTGAGTACCTTTAAACAGGTAATTCTGATAAAAATCTTAAGACATATTCCTATTTAATTAAAATTCAATGTTTTAGAAATGATGATTTTATTAATCTATACTGAATTTACCAGATGTTTTTGTGAATTCTCTCTTCTACCCGAATATCTTTCTGCTTGCATATATGTGCATTTTCAGCTGCATAACCGATAGCAAGGAAACAGGTGAATTCATATCCAACGGGAGCATTAACGAGATGTTTCACGTACTCCGGTTCATTGCCAATGGGAATACGGAAAGCACATGCCAGTCCTTCTGCAGTTGCGGCTAACAGAATGTTCTCTACAGCTGCCCAAGCCGAAGCGAAATAGTTCAAAGAACTTTGGTCTGCCGGCTTGCATAAAGGATAATCCTTCTGTTTGAAAAACGGCAGGATAAGACAATTGCTTTGGATTAGCATACGTTGTTGTTTGGGCAATGCATCGGTAAACATGGCATGTTCGTCCTTATCCATGATGCTTGCGGTGGCTTCAAGTCCAGTTTGTTGGATGTTTTTGGTATTTTCTGCCACAGGTGCTATCAATCGGGTGATGTTTTCCTGCCCTCTTACAACAATAAACTCAAACTGCCGCAAATGGTCGTTGGTCGGAGCTTTAAATGCAGCAGACAATACCTTTACCAACACTTCATCCGTTACTTCCTTATTGGAAAAGTCGCGGATGGTTCTTCTTTTCTCTAATACTTGATAGAAATCCATAACAATACATTTTAATAGTTATACTTGTTGTTTTCGGCAGCAAAGTTATGCCGCTTTCTTGTTGTATATTTGTGGTATTGTTTCGTATAATTGTCGTATATTTGCATTAAACCATTTTGCATACAATTATGGAAGATATGATTACTCCCTATGAGCTGCCCGAAGTAGAGAACCACTCATTCTTTTTTATAGACCAACGAATTGAGGCTCATATAGAAGCCAAACTGCATCAGCATGATGCATGGGAGCTATATTATGTGTTACATGGACATGGCTTCCGAATAGCAGGTGATACGTTACAACCTTTTTCGGCAGGTGATGTAGCATTGATACCACCATCTATGCATCATTACTGGGAATATACACCTTCATCGACAGACACTGACGGGTGTATTCATTACCTGATGGTTGCTTTCAGTCATACCTTTGTACTGAAATGCATAGAAGTGTTTCCCGAATTGAGAAACCGTTTGGCAGGTCTTACATTTCCTGTTAATGCATTAAAGTTTGGCTTGGAAAGTTCTCGAATCATTCGCAAAATATTATTGGAAATGAACGATATGGACGAATTGGAACGATTGTGCGAGATGTTTCGCTTGCTACCTGTCATATTCACTTCATCCGATCATACTTTTGCAGGTAAACCTATGAATATAGATCGGGATGTGAGACGCATGCAGCAAATTTGCACCTATGTGATGGCCCATTATGTCCATGCTATCTCTTTAGACGATATTGCCGCAGAAGTAGGCATGAACCGTTCTGCATTTTGCTCATACTTCAAACGATGCAAGGGAATGACATTTTCACAATTTGTGACCCAGTATCGCCTGAATACGGCTTGCGAGCTCCTAAAACACTCACAAAGACAAGTGTCGGAAATCTGTTTTGCAGTAGGATTTAATGATGTACCACATTTTAATCGGATTTTTAAAAAATTGAAAGGGGTAACACCACAAGAATATAGAAAAAAGTTTTGACTAACGGACATATTCAGACAAAGTAGAGTGAATTAGTTGAAATAGTGCTCGTTATGAAAGCAAATAGTACTACCTTTGTATGGTTAAGTAAATACTAGTACTCACCAGATATTGAAGAATCAGATGAATAGCAATTATAAAGTTGGGGATTTAATTTATGATGCGAATATTTATGATGGAATGAATACCCATATAGATGATTTGCTATTTTACAAGCGATGGCTGCCTAAAAACAAGTCTGCCTGTATACTTGAACTTTGTTGCGGTACAGGCAGACTTACTATTCCGATAGCACAGGAAGGATATGATATCAGCGGGGTAGACTACACTGCTTCTATGCTTGAACAAGCGAAAGTAAAAGCTGCTGGAGCAGGATTAGAAATAGAATTTATTGAGGCTGACATCAGAACTCTCGATTTACAGAAGAAATACGACCTTGTCTTTATTCCTTTCAATTCGATCCATCATTTATATCAAAATGAAGATTTGTTTAAAGCATTGCGTGCAGTTAAAAATCATCTCAAAGCAGGAGGCATATTTCTGTTAGATTGTTTTAATCCCAATATCCAATACATTGTAGAACATGAAAAAGAACCAATAGAAATTGCTGAATATACCACCAAAGATGGGAGAGAAGTATTGATAAAGCAGATCATGCGATACGAGAGCAAAACTCAGATAAATCGCATAGAATGGCACTATTTCATTAATGGTGAGTTTGATTCGGTTCAGAATTTGGATATGAGGCTATTCTTTCCTCAAGAGTTAGATTCATACCTGGAATGGAACGGTTTTGAAATTCTTCATAAGTTTGGCAGTTTTGAAGAAGAAGCATTTTGTGATCATTCGGAAAAACAGATATTTGTTTGCCAATGAGCTATTGCTGACTGATGGAGGTATTCTCATTTTTGATGTTTTCTCGGAAGGGATTATTGATGACAGACAGGAAAGCCGGGATTGGGATATGCCCCTTGCGGTGGGTTCTGGAATGAAAGTGAATATTTACTTCTACCATTATCCGGAGAACAAAGTTTTTGCATATCAATATAACCTGATACTTGAAGACACAGCCAAACATTTCATCATTTGGGAAAGGTATTATTCGGAGGAAGAAATAACAAGTATATTGAGAAAGGTAGGATTTCGTAAAATATCTATTTATAAAGAACTACTCGGCAAGAATGATTTTACATCGAGTAGTGAATTTTTTATAGTAGCAGAAAAGTGAGTAGCGAAAGAACTTCACTACTCACTTTTTCACTCTGACAAGGAGATTTATCCTAATGGATTTTCATCCAAACCGCCGTCACCACCTTGGTTGCCACCGCCCTGATTTCCGCCACTACCGTTACCACCGGAACTACTTCCGTCCGTATAATCCGTATCAACGGGAATAGAACGTGTCACGCTCATTTCTCCCAAAGTACGTTGGAAAATCTTTCCCGGAGTAAATACAATACGCTTGCGCACTATATTACTTGCCGTTACACCTTCCGCTGTATCCGCACTTTTAGCCTTAATGGTGGGGCGGAAAATGCCGAACTCTCCTAATTGAACACTCTTTCCGTCATCAATATCCTCCGCCATCATATCAACCAGACCGCTGACTACTAAATCTACTACCTTTCGGTGGATTCCGCAAAGTCGACTAACCTTTGCACAGGTTTTACTAAAACTCATCTGTCCCGAACGTACAGATTTCGCTACATACTTCTCTGTCTTTGTGTCGTCAAAGCCAAACACTCTTTTGGTCACTACATACTCTAAAGCCATAATAATTAAAGTTTAATTGGTTAAAAAAAATAGGGTTTACTTGCCATCATTTATTTCTGATGACATTGCAAAGATAGGATGTAGTGCGGGAAGTATTGTGCTCTTTTGATACCTTGGAGTGGGTTTTTCTGAGAAAAGTTGTAAATGGATGATTTAAAGCGCTTTGTGAAAATCGATAGAACTTGCTCTTTCTTATTATTTTTAAAGATAAGAGCAAGATTCTTTTCTTTGTTATCAATTGATTCCAAAACTATACTTAAATCATAAGCTTTTTCAGAAAGTAGAAATATTCTGCGGCTTTTGTCATGCCATTTTAAGAATTACACTTTCAATATATAATGGCTTATTCTCCCAAGCGGAAATCGCTAACATTATCGTGAGACAAAGAAATTTCTTCAAAACGACTTGTACAGCTGCCTTTTTGAGGACATTGGCTGCTGATGCCCAAATAGATGTTCTTTGGATAATAATTTTTGTATAGACGAACCATGTTCCATCTTTTCTTGTCGATGGAATAATAGCTGGCAATGGTTTTTGTATCAGATGAAATCTTCAGGTAAACAGATGAAACATCTAATTTATCATGATTATTATCATCGGATGTTCCTTGTGTTCTTACTGTAACAATACGGTGGTTACCGTATTCATCCTGTTCAAATGCCAGTTTCTGCCAAAGTGAATCACAAGAATATACAAAAAGGTCGGCTGCATTATACAATCCCTCTGCTGTAAACTCCGGAGTAACCTTGGCTATTAACGTAAAAGGTTTCGTGTTCTCAACGGGGACAAGCAGAATGGGAAGCGTTGTATTTGACAGTTTTCCATTCGGGTCACTGAAGAAATCCAGTCCTTCGGTACAATGGAATTCCAATGCGCCATCATCAAGCAGTTTCACGCAATTTTCAGCTCCATTGATGGCATTAGTGAAAGTGATGTTTCCCGCACTGATTTTGCAATCTGTAACTTTGTTCATAACTGTTTCGTTCATTGTTTGTTGAGACTCATCTTGCTTGGCAGAATTGTTAGATTGGCAAGAAGCCAATATGATGCTTCCTGCAAGAATTACTTGACAAATAGTATTACTTTTCATTGCTTAATAGATTATGAATGATTAGTTTTTTGCAAAAATAGTCTGTTTCGGCCATTCACACAATGGTGAAAAATAACCAAATTCATAACGGGACAATAAACAGGTTTGGGAAAGCATCACGAATTAGTGATATACAGCACATCGATCATTCTGATTACACGAAAAGTCCGGTTAGTTGAGGAACAATTAGCTTATGGGGATGTTTTTAATCTTATACTATAGAATTAATTCTATGAGTATCCTGAAGTTTTTTAGCTCTAAGGAAAAGTATAATAGTATTATAACATTTTACAGCATTATGAATTTAGACGAAGTCCTCCATTATCGTCGCTCTGTGCGAGCGTATGATAGAACAAAACTGATAGATCCGGAAAGAATAAAACATTGTCTGGAATTGGCAACATTAGCTCCCAACAGCTCGGATATGCAGTTGTGGGAGTTCTATCATATCACTCAGCCCGAATTGCTGACAAAGGTTTCAAGAGCCTGTCTCGATCAGAAAGCCACTTCTACAGCTTCACAAATAGTTGTTTTCGTGGTGCGGCGTGATTGGTACAGGAAACATGCGCGGTTTGTGCTTGATTTTGAACGGGAGAATATCCGGCGTTACAGTCCGAAAGAGCGTCAGACCAAACGCATCAAAGACCGGGAATTATACTATGGCAAATTGATGCCGTTTGTTTATGCCCGTTTCTTTGGAATCTTGGGATTATTCAGAAAACTGCTGGTTAACATCATTAGTATTTTTCGCCCGATGATGCTCGAAGTCTCTGAAAATGATATGCGTGTGACTGCCCATAAATCTTGTGCACTTGCTGCCCAAACGTTTATGATTGCTATGGCAAATGAAGGGTATGACACTTGTCCTCTGGAAGGTTTAGATAGCCGTCGGCTAAAAAGGATGCTGAAATTGCCTCATGGTGCTGAGATAAATATGGTTATTCCCTGTGGAATACGGGATGGTAATAAAGGAATCTGGGGAGAACGGTGCAGAGTACCATTTGATGAAGTTTATCGTAGAATTTAAAGTCGTTTTTTGATTATCAGTTCATGCTATATGTTAGGTATTGTGAAAATGTAAAGTTCGTTTGTACTAAGTGAAATAAAACATACTATAGTCTCAAATATAGACAAATTATAGGCGTTTTTCTGCCTTGTTCAGCTTCCTGTTATTCGTTTTTAAAGAATAACGGGAATGTTTTTTAAGAACGTGATCAACGTTTATTAAAAACGTAAAAAGCCTCTTTTAAGCCTGAAATCGATAAATATCAACAAAAAAGGCGGTGATTCTTATGAAGAATTACCGCCTTTCCTATTTATTGTCTATTATTATTCCGGGAATGGATCACCCAGATTCTCTATTATCAGCCCGTATTGCTTGGGAGAGAGCCAGCGATGATTATAAGGTTGATAGCCCGTTTCAACTAAAGCAGTCGCCAGATTTGTACACCTTTTAATGCTTCGTTGTAAAGATCTTACCGCATTTTTCGGAGTGGAACAACCGGGGAAATACATACCGGCCAATTCGGAGAAAGAATCAGTTTTGCCATTTACTAAGGTTTTAGGTTTAATATTAAAATTCAGTTTTTTAAAGCTCTACAAAGATACTACATCAGAAAGGCGAAGTCAAGTATTTGGGTTGGTTTTTCCGACTTTTATTTTTTCTTTTTTTATTCTTCTCATTTTTCTAAGATAACATCTTGTATATTCGTTTTTTTTATAAATTTGCCCAACTTACAACATAACAAAAAACAATATGCGACACTCTTGTATTTCCTTTCTCAGCATTTCTCTTTTTCTTCTCACGGCTTGTTCCGGAGAAAAAGGTTCACATGATCAGGTTTCTACAGTCAGTATTGATAAAGGCGTCGAACACTTTGATGCGGACTACACTTCGGCACAATATCAATCTCTTTTCAAGAATCCGAAAACGATCCGGCTGGAAACGAATGATAAATGCCTGTTGAGTGCTAATGCGTACCTGCTTAATGTGACTCCAAAGTACATAGTTATCGGAGATAAGACGAGTTTTTATTTCTTTAATGCCGAAAACGGTTCTTTTCTTTCTGTGATGGACAGGAAGGGAAATGGACCTGAAGAATATGCCGAAATCTTTTCCCGCTTTTTTGATGAAGAAAAAGAGTTGATTTATGTTGCTACTCCTAATAAGACTAAATTATATAAGCCGGACGGGACTTTCGTCAGCGAATACCCCAAAGATAGTATATCCAACTTTATAGGTGTATCCAACGGATATTGGGGAACCTACAAAAGAGAATATCAGAAATCGCACTTAGTAGCCTTCTTTGATAAGGACTGGAACATGAAACAATCTTTCTTTCCTTTCGATGCTGAATCGGTAACGGGCTTTTCAGGTGGCTACATCGTGCCCAGATTCAGAGCCGGAAACGATCAAGTGTGTATCGTGATTAATGATACGTTGTATGCCAGCAGAAAGGAAAAACTCATTCCCGCTGTAGCCATCAATCAGGGCAAACTAAAGATGCCGACAGATTTGAATGGTGATCTTGAACGTATGCTTACGGAAGGGAAATATTGTATTAAGGCGGAAAATGCTTTATTGGTGAATGACCTGTTGTTTTATGATTTCTTCTGGAATGAGAGCAGGCATTATATACTATGGGATACAAATAGCGGGGAATTGCTGACTCATTCGGAAAAAGGATACGCCATGCCTTATAATGAGAAAGCAATTGTAAATACTCCCGTTTCCCTTATCCGGAACAACAAGGCATATACATTGCTTTCTGCTGATAAGTTGGCTCAATATGGTTTAGCTAATGAGGAGGATGACTCAAATCCTACATTGCTCTGTGTAGATTTAGAAAACTGAAATATAGTGTCCTGCAAGCCCAACCAATGTTCCCAATAATATGGCATTGAATGTTATTATTGGCAAAGATTTCTTATCCGAATGTCCTACCTGAATAAGCATCGGGATAGTTAGTGCCAAGCCTACAACGCCTCCTTCCAGCCACCAGGGAATATGAGGTATGTCTACATTGAGAATAATGATTGAAACGAAAAAGTAATGGAAAAACGCCGAAACGATAGAGTAGCGGGGAAGTTTCTGCATAACCATAGGAATGATGTCTATGACTCCGGCAACCAATCCTATAATTGCCGAGAAAAGTAATTTGTCCATGTCAGATATTATTTAGTTAGTGATGAAAAATCATCTGTTTTAAGCAGATTGAAAAGATATTCTTTGGCTTGCTGTTTAGAAGAATGTCTGAGTAAGTTTGAATATAGGGCTGTCGCGGCATCAATGTTTTCCATGGCAGACTTCGATGTGGAGATTCTCTCCGGTATCAATGATGATGAGTAAGGCAGGGCAGGATCGATACGGTGTTGGCTGAGGGCATAATTTACCCGGTTCATACAGTTACATTTCTTGCCTCCTGCATGTTCGCAATATTCTGACAAGAAAGTACTCATTACTTTTCTGGAGCGTGACAGCCGTTGCCTGAAGTTGTCAGCCGACAATCCTGTAATCTCACTTCCCAGTCTGCTGTCTACATCAAACATGGTTCCCAAAATGAAGATTAACCGGTCGAATGGATTTAAGCATTGAAGCAAAACGTTGGTGCATGACAGTTTTAGCTCTTCCGAGAAAATCTTTTTCTCAGCCGGATTCGTTTGGTCAACTGAAGAGGCGACATATCTGTCTATATCACTCCCGAAGATTTCAAAAGACAAAGGATGATTTACGAAGTCTTTATTCTTCTCATTGATTAAATGGTTTACGGCTATTTTATACACCCATGTCGAAAATAAACTTTTTCCTTTATAAGAAGAAAGGCTTGTGATGACCTTTATCAGAATGTCTTGCTTTGCGTCTTCTGCATCTTCAATCCGCCCGAGCATGCGCAATGACAAATTAAACACCGGGCCTTCAATATTTTCAATGATTGCTTCTAATGCCTCTTTAGAGCCATTTATCGCTTGGTCCACATGATAGATTTCTATTTCCATGATTTCTGTTTTATATATTTAGACATGGGCCGAAGAGGATTGTGACAGTCATTTGTGCTTTTAACATAAAAAAAATGCAGAGACTATTCTTTTTATCGGATAATCTCTGCAATACCAGATATATGCTTTACACTCTGTAGATTTTTATAGTATGATTATAACAGAGTGAATTTCTATTCTATAACATAGCTGTAATTTGCTTCTCCAGTGCTTGTTTGATGAAAGCATTGATAGAGATACCTGCACGCTGTGCCAGCATTGCGATATGGCTATGTATCTCAGGAGTCAGACGAACATTTAATGATCCTGAATAGCTTTTGTGCGGTTGTACTCCTTCTTCTTCACAATAAGCCAGATAATCATCGACTGCTTCATGAAATGCTTCTGTCAGTTCTTGAACACTCTGTCCTTCGAAATTAACCATTCCATTTATTCCTTCTATTTTACCGAAAAAAACGCTGTCTTCTTCACTGAAGTTGACAGATCCAATGAAACCTTTGTACCTTAATGTATTCATAATAATACTCCTTTCTTCATTTTATAAAACCTGCATCCATCAAATCATTTAATACTTGTTTCATTGCATACCCTTTGATTAGGTTGCCGGGATGAGGTTTGTGAATCATTATAGGGCGTTTATCTCCATTCTTAAAGATAACTCTCGAACCGGAAGTTTTACCTTTATTCGATTTTTCATAACCAAATATCGACAACAAGCGTTCCATTTCTTCAAATGTAAAATTTGCTGGTAACGACTTGAAACGTTCGATAAGTTTTTCTTTTGTTCCCATTCATTTATAAGTTTCAGCAAATGTAACTACAAAATAGTTACAATCCAACAATAGGGGGTATAAAGTATGTCAAAAGGAGATACATCCGTAATATTGGTTATATATTCCGTAATTTATATACCTGCATACTGGATAATACTCCGTAATTTTGTATCATTGCAATATGCTTCCCGAATCGAAGCGTTTGCTACGGAAAAGTAATCTATGTTTGAACTAAATATATATCGTATGAAAAGACTTACATTCTTTATGGTAGCGATTATGGCGTTATGTTTGACGGCAATCGCACAGAAACAAAGTTCTAAGACATTGGTTGCCTATTTCTCGGCAACGGGAACAACAGAAAAAGCAGCCAAGGTAGTTGCTGAAGTCACAGGTGGCACTCTCTACGAAATACAGCCTGCGAAGAAGTACACCTCTGCCGATCTGGATTGGCACGACAAGTCCTCACGCAGCAGTGTGGAGATGGCGGATGCCAAATCACGTCCTGCCTTAAGCTCCAAAGCGGCGAACCTGGCGGACTATGATACTGTTTATATCGGTTTTCCCATCTGGTGGAATTTAGCTCCGAGAATCATTAATACTTTTATAGAAAGTGGTGATTTTTCTGGTAAGACGGTTATTCTGTTTGCCACGTCGGGCGGAAGCAGTATCTCCAATTCCGAAAAAGAGTTACAGAAAACTTATTCCAATCTGAAGTGGCAGAAAGGCAAACTGCTGAACGGTGCAACCAAAGAAGACATTAAACAATGGACTAAAAAATAAATTAGTATGAGAAAGAATTACGGAGCAAAACCCTTTTCCTATCCGCAGCCGGTGTTTATCATCGCTGCTTATGATGAAAATGGACTCCCAAACGCTATGAATGCGGCTTGGGGCGGTATCAGTGAAATGAAAGAGATCAGTATTTGCATCAGCGAAGGACACAAGACCACTGCGAATATCCTGAAACGCAAAGCATTTACAGTAAGTATGGCAGAAGTGGGGCAGGTTGTTGCCTGCGATTACGTAGGTATCGTTTCCGGCAATAAGGTAACGGACAAATTCGCCCGTGCAGGTTTCCATGCCACCCGCTCGGAGTTCGTGGACGCCCCGCTGATTGACGAACTGTCCGTAGCGGTGGAGTGCAAACTGAAAGATTACAATCCCGAAACCTGCATCTTGCGTGGAGAGATCGTAAATGTAAGTGTAGACGAGCGTGTACTTGATGAAAATGGAAAAGTAGATGCTTCCAAAGTAGCTCCCATCATCTTCGATCCGTTTAACAACGACTATCTGAAGGTGGGCGAAAAGGTGGGTAAGGCTTTTTCGGATGGTAAGGCGTTGAAATGATTCTAAAATCAGGTCTTCACAAAAAAATATTCCTCAAAGTATAGCTTAAATACTTTGAGGAATACAGATCAATGATACATTGTGATAGTTCTGTTAAACTACTTCATTATCAATTTGTTTAATCACCCTACAAGGATTTCCCACAGCTACGCAATTATCAGGAATAGAGTGGGTTACTATACTGCCGGCACCTATGACACTGTTTTTCCCAATTGTCACTCCCGGTAGGATTATCGCACCACCGCCAATCCACGCTCCATCATTTATTCTCACGGGGAGTGCATAGGTTTTGCAAATACCTTCTCCTGCTTCCCAATCCGCCACAACTCTTTCTTGCAATTTGGTAGAGTGGGTGGCTGTGTATATCTGTACATTGGATGCTATCAACACATTGTCGCCTATCTCAATGATATTGTTGTCTACAAACGTACAGTTCATATTGATGATAACCTGATCACCGATGAAAATGTGCTTCCCGTATTCGCAATGGAAATCAATATCGATGTGAACATGTTCTCCCATCTTGCCGAACAAATCATGAAAGATTCGCTTTCTCTGTTCCGTGTCGGCATAATCCGTTTCATTTAGCCGCTTCAATAATCTTTTAGCATTCAGCGTCATATCTGCCAATACTTTGTCACCGCCGTTGAACGGTTCTCCGGCTAAGCACTTTTCCAATTCTGTTTTCATATATTGAGATCTACTAATTTTTAGAGCATTCAGGTCATTACGAAGATGACTTATTCACCACATTAATGTGATAAAGATAAGGATAAAAAACGGAAATATGAACAACTATACTTTTCAAATACCAGATTAAAAACAACCATTAATGATTATTTATCCAACCACTCTTTCAAAGCAGAAGCTCGTTCTCTACTTACAATAATCTCTGTATCAGGATATTTTTTCATATGTATTTTTAATCTGGAGTTAAAGTAGTTGCTGACATTCCGTATGCTGTCAATGTGCAAAAGATATTGCCTGTTTGCCCTGAAAAAAATATCGGGATTGAGTTGGCTTTCCAGTTCATCCAATGAATAAGATATGTTCATGGATGCTCCATCGTTCAGGAATATAAGCGTCGTCCGTTCTTTCAAGGCGATATGGCTGATGTTTTTCACTTGTACGGAGATGTACCCATCCCGGTAAGGCAACAGGAAACGCTCGCGATAACGGTAATTATTGCGGTACATATATTCCACTAACCGACGCATATCTTCTCCATGCGTGTCGGACAAAGTCCGGCGACGCACCTTATTGATGGCTTCAGCCAATTCTTCGGAATTAATGGGTTTGAGCAGGTAGTCGAAGCTGTTATATTTAAAAGCTTGGATTGCATATTCATCATAGGCAGTGGTGAAGATGATTGGGGATGGTATGGCCGTCTGACGCAATATGTCAAAACTTAGTCCATCGGACAGGCGTATGTCCGCAAGTATAAGATCCGGAGTCGGATGGGTTCGTAGCCATTCCACCGATTCCTGAATATTGGCCAGTGGTCCTTCCACATGAAAAGTCGTATCTATCTCCTCCAATTGACGTCTCAGGCGATTGAAGTTTCGCTGCTCATCTTCAAGAATTAAGACATTCATATTAAGTATTATTTATAATAGGCAGTTTGACAATATAGGTATTTTCTCGTTGTTCGATAAAAGGTTTTTTCTTGCAAAGTAAGAGATAACGCCCGACGATATTTTTATTGCCGATCCCCGTCGATTCAAAATCGGATGCTATCGGGCGTAAGTCGTTTTCTACTACAATATCATTTTCTTCACGGAAAACACGTATCGAGAGAGGGTGTCGAGCCGATGCACGGTTGTGCTTAATGGCGTTTTCCACCAATAATTGTAGGCAAACGGGAGGTATCTGCCCGTCGATTTGCTTCAATGTTTCATCTATATTTATGCAGACAGCGTCCTCGTAGCGCATTTTTATCAAGTAAATATAAGAATGGAGGAAAGCGATTTCTTCTTCGATGCTTACCGTATCTCGTTTCAGATTCTGGATGACGTACCGGTACACCTTTGACAAGTTGTCCAGAAACTTTTCAGCCAATGCAGTGTCTTCCACTATCAATTCAGAAAGAATGCTGAAGTTGTTGAACATGAAATGAGGGTCTATTTGCGATTTCAATACTTCCAATTGCATCTGTGCGGCATGTTCCTTTTCTTTCAGAAGGGTTATTTCCAACTCCTTTTTCTGTCTTTCGGCTAATATGGATGATTCCATATATTGGGCATCAGTATAGATATAAGACACGAATGTCGCCATTACACTGAATATGTACAACCCCTGATGAAAAAAAGCAAGCCCCTCATCAAAACATATATTTATCAACAGAGAAAAGCACCAAACGGTCAGGTTGTTAAATAAGAGTAGCAGGAAAGCACAGATAAACAGTCGTAGATACGGCTTATCCGTAAATGAAACAAGACGAAACGACCAACTGCTATAAAAGACAGATAGTTCCACGAATACGAAACTTATCAGCAACGACACGCCGAAATCGATCATATAATCTACAAACGACAGTTCGCCGCCGAAAAACCACGTAGTATATTCTTTGTCGATCAATGCTGTCAGCAGATAACTGAGAAGAAATACAATCACTACCAGTAGCACGCGATTTTTTATATTGTCGAACTTGGTTTTTGCCATCCGTTTTTATTTGCAAAATAAGTGACTTTCACCTCTTCCTCCAAACAAAGTGGAGATGAAGCTTCATAAATAGTTCTCGAAATGATATAAATTGAGTGTGAATCGAATACAGGAAATGAAAAAGAGAGTATGTTTCATTATCCACATGTCGTAATCCATTTATTACGTTTCCGAAACTGTTTTCTACGTTTCACGCATTTGCTTATTGCGGTACAGTTCCGTAATTCTTTCCTTTGCGCCAAAAAAGAGAAGAAAGAATGAAAAGAATTATTGGAGTTATACTTTTAGCATGTACAATGTGCCTGTCTTCGTGCAAGAACAGGGAAGTGAAAGAAACACTGCCATTGTGCCGGGTGATGACTGTTGCCGCAAAGGCGGTGGAAATAAACGAGTCTTATTCAGCTTCCATACAAGGGCGGCAGGATATTGACATCTACCCACAAATATCGGGTACAATAACAGAGCTTCGTGTGTATGAAGGGAAAACGGTTCGGAAAGGTGAAGTAATGTTCGTCATAGATCAAGTGCCTTACCGTGCAGCATGGCGCAAAACAATGGCTGATGTACATGCAGCTGAAGCGCAGGTGGAGACGGCTCGTCTGGAATATCGCAGCAAGCAACAGCTTTTTGCGGAAAAAGTCGTTTCAGAATACGATCTGTCCACTGCGAAGAATGCCCTTGCCATTGCCGAAGCGACATTGGAACAGGCAAGGGCTTTGGAAGAGGATGCACGGAACAGCCTGTCTTATACGGAGGTGAAAAGTCCGTCGAATGGAGTTGTCGGCACACTACCTTACCGGGAGGGCGCATTGGTCAGCGCTTCGATGGCTATTCCATTAACTTCCGTTTCCGACAATTCAGAGGTGTATGTCTATTTTTCAATAACCGAGAAGCGGGTTCATTCCTTACTCCGACAATACGGATCCCATGATGAAGTAATCCGCCAAATGCCTCCGGTCAGATTACAACTGAATGACGGTAGTCTGTATGATGGACAAGGACACGTAGAGAGCATTAGCGGCATTATCAACCGGAAGACCGGTACGGTATCCGTCCGCAGTATTTTTGATAATACCAACCGTACATTATTAAGTGGGGGAATCGGTAATGTCATTATTCCGCATCGTGAAGATTCTGTCATTGTCATTCCGCAGACGGCTACCACCGAATTGCAGAATAAGATTCTGGCATATAAGGTAGCTGAAGACGGTTGTGTTCACTCCTGTGAACTGACTGTGGAAAAACTCAATGATGGCAAAGATTATATTGTCAGATCCGGTCTTGTCGTAGGTGACGTAATTGTAACCGAAGGAACGGGACTTCTGCAGGACGGTATTCAGATAGATATAAGAAAAGATGAACCCTCCAAATAATAAAAAACTATGAACCTAAGATTTTTTATAGACCGCCCAGTTTTTTCTGGCGTCATATCTGTCGTGATCGTACTAATGGGATTCATCGCCTTATCTAATCTGCCTGTGGAACAGTATCCTGATATTGCACCGCCTACTATTCAAGTATTTGCCAACTATCCGGGAGCCAACGCCGAAACGGTACAGAAATCGGTTGTAGTTCCTCTGGAGGAGTCCATCAACGGGGTGGAAGATATGACTTATATCACCTCCACGGCCTCTAATAACGGTGATGCCATGATAAATGTTTATTTCAAGCAGGGAAGTAATGCTGATATGGCGGCGGTAAACGTACAGAACCGTGTATCCACTGCCTTGAGTTTGCTTCCTGCCGAAGTGACAAAAGTCGGTGTTACCACCATGAAGCAACAGAATGCCGAACTGAAAACATTCTCGCTCTTTGACCCTACCGGGAAATATGATTTGCAGTTCCTGAACAATTACATGAAGATAAACGTGGAACCGCGTATCAAGCGTATCGGGGGTGTGGGTAATATGATGCTGTTCGGTTCCAATTACAGTATGCGTATCTGGATGAAACCCGATAAGATGGCGCAATACGGTCTTATCCCTTCGGACATCACCGCTATGCTGGAACGGCAGAACATTGAAGCTGCTACGGGAGCCTTTGGGGAAAATCATGATAACGCTTATCAGTACACAATGAAATACCGAGGCCGATATTCCACTCCGGAAGAGTTCGGTGAACTTGTCGTTCGTTCCCTCCCTAGCGGTGAGGTTCTCCGACTCAATGAAGTGGCAGATGTAGAGTTGGGCGATGAAGCCTACAACTATTCGACTGAGATGAATGGCCATCCGGCTGCTATGGCAATGATTTACCAAAAGGCCGGCTCCAATGCTTCGGAAACTATCAATGAAATAGATGCCGTACTGGACGAGCTCGGCAAGGATTTACCTAAAGGACTGGAATTCGTAACTCTGAACGACACGAACATTTTTCTGAAAGCATCCATCAAGGTTGTATTGAAAACATTGTTGGAAGCTATCTTACTGGTAGTGCTGGTGGTATATGTGTTTTTGCATGACATTCGTTCCACCCTTATTCCGACGATAGGCATTGTGGTATCCATTGTTGGCACATTTGCTTTTATGGCAGTGGTTGGATTTTCTGTCAATTTAATCACGCTCTTTGCACTGGTTCTTGCTATCGGTACGGTAGTGGATGATGCCATTATCGTGGTCGAAGCGGTACAAGCACGTTTCGATATAGGTTATCGTTCTTCCTATATGGCCACCAACGATGCTATGCGGAGTGTCGCATCGGCTATCCTGACCTCTACGCTGATATTCATGGCCGTGTTTATTCCCGTTTCCATGATGGGAGGTACATCCGGAGAATTCTACAAGCAATTCGGCATCACGATGGCCGTAGCTGTGGGGATTTCAGCGATCAATGCATTTACCCTTTCACCTGCCTTGTGCGCTTTGCTGCTTCATCCTTACAAGGATGAGCAAGGGAATACGAAGAACAATTTTGCCGCTCGTTTCCGTACAGCGTTCAATGCGGCTTTCGATGCGATAACTTCTCGATATATGCGCTCTGTTCTGTTCCTTGTCAAGCGTAAATGGCTGATGTGGGGAACGCTGGCGGTGTCGATGATATTGCTTGTCTTTTTGGTGCGTACCACCAAAACCGGACTTGTTCCCGATGAGGACACAGGTTCGGTAATGATTAGTATGAATGCCAAGCCCGGAACTTCGATGGCTGAAAACCGGCGTATCATGCAAGAAGTAAACCGGAACATAAACCGGATATCCGGCATTGACTATAACGCCAACATCGTGGGATATTCCTTCAGTGGCGCAGGTTCATCTATGGGAATGTCATTTCTTTCTCTTAAACACTGGGACGAGAGAAAGGGAAAAGGACAATCGGCAAGGGAAATCATAGACAGTATCTATGCTTTCGCTCCCGGTGTACCGGATATGCAACTTTTTGCCGTGACTCCTCCAATGATACCGGGCTACGGGATGGGAAGCGGTTTCGAACTTTATCTGCAAGACAAGGTTTCAGGCGATCTGAACAAGTTCAAGGAAGTGGCGGACAACTTCGTAGCAACTCTCAATGAACGTCCGGAGATAGAGATGGCATATTCTTCTTTTGAAACGAACTACCCGCAATATTGGGTTGATATAGATGCTGCCAAATGCGAACAAGCAGGTATTTCCACTATTGAGATTCTGGAAACTCTTTCCGGTTATTACGGAGGAGGTTATGTGTCGAACTTTAATCGTTTCTCCAAATTGTACCGTGTGCAGATACAAGCAGATCCGACATACCGGGTTACTCCTGAATCCTTGAACCATATTTACGTTCGAACGGGTGAGGGAATGGCGCCTCTCGCACAATTCGTACAGCTTACTAAAACCTATGGGCCACAGGACATGTCACGATTCAACCTTTATAATTCCATTTCTGTCAATGGAACACCCGCATCCGGATACAGTTCGGGGGACGCATTGAAAGCGGTACAGGAAACAGCAGAGAAGCTGCTTCCGGCTAATTATGCGTACGAGTTTGGAGGTATTTCCCGCGAGGAAAGTCAGACGACTAATAATGTGGCTATTATCTTTGCCATCTGTATGGTGTTGATATATTTGATATTGTGTGCGCTTTACGAGAGTTTGCTCATTCCTTTCTCGATCATTCTGTCCGTTCCGTGCGGATTCTTAGGAAGCTTCCTGTTTGCTCAGATTTTAGGTCTGGAAAATAATATCTATATGCAGACGGGACTCATCATGCTGATAGGATTGCTTGCCAAAACTGCCATTTTGCAAACTGAATATGCAGTACAACGCCGAAAAGCGGGCATGTCGCTCATACAAGCTGCTTATGTGGCGGCAAAAGACCGTTTACGTCCGATTTTGATGACGGTCATGGCTATGATATTTGGATTGCTGCCTCTGATGATGGCACATGGTGTGGGTGCAAACGGTTGCCGTTCTCTGGCTTCCGGTGTAGTGGGAGGTATGTTGATAGGAACATTGGCACTGCTGCTATTTGTTCCCGTCCTTTTCATTGTCTTTCAGTATTTACAAGAAAAAATCAGACCTGCACAGACTTCATGTAAAGATGCGGATTGGGCGATACAAACGGAATTGGAGAACCTTAAGATAAAAGAATGAAGATGAAATTTGCATATTATACATTCATATTGTTATGGGCAGTTTGTCTGATGACGGGATGCTCCATATATAAACCTTATTCCCGTCCTGAAGTTCAGACCGAAGGATTATACCGAGACTTGGAGGAAACAAGAGACACTGCTTCAATAGCTACTCTCGGCTGGCGGAATTTATTCTCGGACAAAAATTTGCAAGCCTTGATTGAGAAAGGGTTGGAACGAAATACGAATTTGCGTGTAGCCCATATACGGGTGAAAGCTGCAGAAGCGGTGTTAATGAATGCACGACTTTCTTATCTGCCATCGGTAGTACTGACTCCGGATGGCAGTATCAGTGGTACAGAGGGAGCGAAAGCGATAAAGACATATAATCTTGCCGCTTCCGCAAGCTGGGAAATAGATTTGTTTGGAAAAGTAACCAATGCCAAACGAGAGGCGCTTGCCGCTCTCGAAGGAAGTCGGGCTTACAGGCAGGCGGTAGAGACACAGCTTATAGCCACAATCGCCAATAGTTATTATATGTTGCTGATGCTCGACCGCCAACTCATCATCAGTGAACAGACGTTGATTACTTGGAAAGAGACAGAACACTCTATCGAGGCGTTGAAACGGGCTGGAAAATCCAACGATGCAGCGGTACTTCAGGCCAAAGCGAACCGTTTGGCATTGGAAGCGTCTGTGGTGTCCATACGGAAAAGTATACGTGAAACAGAGAACGTACTTTCAGCATTACTGGCCGATACATCACATGACATCATGCGGGGAGCACTGCAAAAGCAACAGTTTCCCGACACACTTTCTGCCGGACTTCCCATACAGCTGCTTGCCAACCGTCCTGATGTGAGACAAGCGGAATGGAATCTGGCACAAGCATATTATGCTACCAATGCCGCCCGTTCCGCTTTTTATCCGAGCCTTACTCTTTCCGGCTCTACCGGATGGACGAACAATGTCGGCGGTGTTGTAGTCAATCCCGGAAGTTGGTTGTTCAGTGCGGTAGGCTCGCTTATGCAACCTCTGTTCAATAAGGGAACGAATATAGCTAACCTGCGTCAGGCAAAAGCTCGCCAGGAAGAAGCTCTTCTTCTATTCCAGCAATCCCTGTTAGATGCTGGAAAAGAAGTAAACAATGCTTTGACACGTTGGCAATCTGCCCGCATTCGGATAGATTATGTCAATCAACAAATCATGACCTTGCAAGAAGCCGTGCGCAAAACCGAATTACTGATGCAACATACTTCCACTAATTATCTTGAAGTATTGACTGCACGTCAGAGACTACTGGAAGCGGAATTAACGCAGGCTCAAGATAAATTTGAGGAAATACAAGGAGTAATTGATTTATACCATGCTGTGGGAGGAAGATAGCCACATAAAAAAGTACATGAAGTTACAACATAAGATATTCTTCAGCTATTGGAAGTTGATATTGGATAATGCGGATAGGTGTTTCCTATCCGCATTACTTATAAATCCCGATTGCTGATTTTGCAAATTACAAGAAAATGCTACTTAGCATAGAGGTATTTTACCTTCTTTTCATCAAAAAACGCCTTTTCAGCCATTCACGTACCGGTTCGTCATACAGTTTAAGGCAAGCATACGCGATAGCAATGGATAAAATGAAGATGGAAACTGCAAGCAAAACATGCATGCCTAAAGGTGCGTCCGGATGATTCCGTGCCCAGGCTATCTGCATATAAATCAGCGGAAAATGTGTGATATAAAGAGGGTAGGAGATCTCTCCGAGAAATTGGCAGATGGCTACGGAACGTTTTCCCGTCACATTGCTGCCTGCTCCCATCGCTACTATTAAAGGGAACATAATAAGTACACAAAAAGCTTCGTAAGCACCGTTCATCCACATGGCTTCCGTACCGCCGATGCGGGGCATAACTAAAATGGCAGCTATCAGCAATGAGCACCAGTAAAATCCTCTTTTTATCTTTATCAGTTTGTTGACGCGCGAGAGCAGTAGCCCCACGAAGAAAGGATAAAGCAGTCGGGATATACCGATGTAGAGTTGATCGGGAGTAAGACTCCATCCGCCGATAAAGGTATATGCAGCCGCTTCTCTTGTGGCCAACAGACCAAAAGTATCTATATTGAATGCTATGTCGATAGTCAGCAACGCTGCCAGGGCAACAAAGATTCCCAAGGCGATTTTAGAGAAATGGCGGATAAACAAAGCATAAAGAATGTTTGCTATATACTCCCACATTAGCGACCAGGTAGGGCCGTTCAGGGAGTTTACTTCCCACCAGCCCCGTATGTCCCATGAAACTGGTGTGGGAATCATCAGGCAACCGAGCAGAACCATCAGGAGGACTTTCCACCAAGGTGTTTCCATAATCAGAGGAAAAGCGGAACAGTCGCCTAGATAGAAAAAGACAGCTCCTATTAACGTGCCCATAATCACCATAGGATGCAGACGTACCAAGCGTCGCTTAAAGAAATCTTTTATGGACATTCTGTCCCAGCGGTCATCATAGGCATATCCTATTACAAAACCGGAAAGAACAAAAAAGAAATCCACAGCCAGATAACCATGATTCAAAATCTGATGGACAGGGCCCGCAGAATAAGTTTCAAACAAGTGGTAAGCTACCACAATCATCGCGGCAACGCCGCGGAGCCCGTCCAGTATTTCATAGCGCGGCTTCGATGCCAAATAAGTTGTTGTATTCATTATTTTGATATTAAATTCATTTTTACACTAAAAAATAACCTGCCATATTTTCGCAAACCTGGCAGGACCTAAGTTATCCAGATATCTGATATTATCAGTTTTATATCGCGTGCAAAGTTATCCCTCAATTAGTTTACGCATTTATATAGTATAATGCCCCAATCTGAAAGACGTTCTTTTACTTTCGAGAATGTTCATCTTGCACCCGATGAACAAATAGGTTTGCATCAGCAATCTACCTGGGAGCTTTCGTATGTGATCGTAGGTTCCGGCATGAGGTTGATAGGCGACATGACGGAACCTTTTCTTGGCGGAGAGGTAGTTATGATACCGCCGGAAATTCCACATTGCTGGTACTTTGAGGGCGATGATACGGATGCGCAGGGCAGGATTGCGAACATTACCGTGACGTTTGACAATGATTTCCTCGATAGGTGTTCCGGTACTTTTCCGGAACTGTGCGGACATATAGATAAGTTGAAGAAGAAGTATGATGCGGTGAAATTCGATAAGGGAAAGTCGGAGGCAATCATTGTCCTTCTGGAAGAGATGTGTAATCAAAGTGAAGCTGAAAGGGTTGCATCCATGATAAAGCTTATCCTGATAATGGCAGATAGCGGCAGTGAGCACGTGGTAGGTAAATATCAGAGGATTGACAAAGAAACGAAGCGTATGAATCAGATCCAGACATACGTTATCTGCAATGCAAAGCGGGACATTACGCTCGATGATGTGGCACGGTATGTAGGCATGAACCGGGCTTCTTTCTGTATATTTTTCAAGAAAGCTACCGGAAAAACTTTTGTCACTTATCTGAACGAGTATCGTATAGGTTTAGCCTGCCAGCTTTTGAGGCAGAAGAGGATGACGGTTTCAGAAATCTGCTATAATGTTGGTTTTAATAATGTGCCATATTTCAACCGGACTTTTAAGCGTCATAAAGGCGTCTCCCCCTGTGAATACAAACAAGGTGGCAAAGCTGATGCTAACGAAAAAAAGGAAAGTGATATTTAATACCTATTTTATATAGTTTTCTTTTTCCATATAATAAAGACCCTCGCCACGATCACCATTCTCCAAGTCGGTCAGTTCTAATTTGAATACACGATAAGGGAGGTCATTCTGCAAATGCTTAGGGAGATCTACCGTCAGCAGGTAGGCGCTTCCATATTCGTCGGCATCGTAGTATTCTTTTATTTCCTGCTTCATCAGAATGGGAACTTCTTCGCCATCTATCCAGACAACAACTTTCAGTTGATCGATTGGTGGAGCCCATTGATCCACTTTGGCTTCTTTACTTTGGGCTTGCTGTTTCTTATTGCTAAGATCTTCATTGCGCACAATAGAAGCCGGTTCGGAGGTCTTCATCCATTCGTAAAAGCGTGTCAGACTCATGGGGCGGACATATATCTGATAAGCAGGCATAGCGCCGGGAATGCGGAAAGCACGTATTCCATAAGCTTCCATACGATGATATCGTATGTTTAACGTAGTGTCGCGATCGGCAATAAAATCCCATGCCCAAAACTCTAAACGGTGTTCCGCTTCGGGGAGTCCAAGTTTGAGGGCTGTGTGTGCATAAGTAGGATAGTAGATAGCATATACACTTTGATATTTACCTTTAGGTACCCTGACAGTGTAGTAGCCATCTTTATTAGTGATACCTTCTGATACAGGATTGAATCGAGGAGTGTACCAACATACAGAACAACTATCTATCGGTTGCCCATTGAAATTTGTCACTCGTCCACTAATAGTTACTGAATCTTGTTGCTGTGCGTGTCCGACTGTACAAAATAAAAAGGACATCGAAATGTAGAAAAGAAATCTGATTATCTGTGTCATAGTAGTAGATATTTTGGTAAAGATATGAAATTAATTTGAAAAAATTGAATAAGGTTCTATTTAATATTGGTTGATTATCAGAATTATTCTCTTATTTCCCGTGATACGAAGAGAATTCGGAGCATTGTGAATACTGACATAATAGGGAAATCTCCCTAAATAATAGGGAAAAAGATAATATTATATGTTTTTCTCCACTTATATTTGTAGCAACATAAAAACTAAAAACAATATATACAATGAAAACAATAAAACTGACATTAGCACTACTGACATTTGCAATCTGTATGGGTAGTTGTGCCATGATTTTAGGGATTGACAAAGGTGTCATGATGAGCGTTCAGAAGGGAATGAGTCAGAAAGAAGTGTCATCTATACTTGGGAAGCCGGACTATCGCCGTTTTGATCATGACGTGGAGGAGTGGGAGTTCGTAAAGAATGTTGCTGACAATGCCGGATGGACTACGATTATAGTCAGCTTCATTGACGGGCGTGTGATTAGTATGGATTCTTTCCGGGCAGATGCTCCCCCTTCTCCCGTAGCGGTTTATCCGTCCGTAGAAGTCAATGGGAATATACCTTCCCGGCCACATGCCAACATTGGGAACGGAATGAATGAGAGAGACTTCCAGTCTCTTTACAACAAAGTGAAGGCCAAACCTTTCAAAGACGATCAACTGGATTTGCTGGAAGCCGGAATCGGTAACAGGGGATTAAGTTGCAAGCAGTGTGTGCGGATGATGTCGATATACCGGTTTGATGATGACAAACTGGAAGTCCTGAAAATTTTAGCTCCGAATATCTCCGACCGGGAGAATTATGACGAGATAATCAATGCACTCGATTTTATCTCCAGTGAAGAGAAAGCAAGAAGTATTTTGGGAATAAAGAAGTAAAACGAAAAGGCGGTAAATCCATGCAAGGAAATACCGCCTTTTACTTTGTATGAAGTTATACTGTCATTTATCCTTTTCGACAGATACAGTCCGCCAGATGATCGTTGACGAATCCCGCAGCCTGCAAGTGGGCGTAGCAGATGGTAGATCCGAAAAACTTGAATCCTCGTTTTTTCATATCCTTGCTCATGGCATCGGATTCGGGAGATGATACCGGAATCTCACTCAAGGATTGAAAGGTATTGATAATCGGCTTTCTGTCGGGAAAGAACGACAGTGTATATTCATAAAAACTACCGAACTCCTTTTGTATGGCAAGGAATAACCTTGCATTTGTAATGGTCGATTTGATTTTCAGACGGTTCTTTACAATGCCATCAAAGTGCATCAGCCGTTCTACATCTTCATCGGTCATTTGCGCTACCTGTCCGGCATCGAAACCACAAAAGGCTTTGCGATATCCCTCACGTTTTTTGAGGATCGTTATCCAACTTAATCCGGCCTGGGCACTCTCCAGCACAAGAAACTCGAACAGCGTCTTGTCGTCGGTCACTAAATTTCCCCACTCTTGATCATGGTATTTCACATACAGTTCGTCAGTTCCGCACCAACCACAGCGTCCGTTTACAAAATCTTGCATAATTATAGTACTTATAATGAATGTACAAATATACTTGATTCACAACGGTGTGCCAAATTTCAATAAGCTATTTTACGGTAGAAATCATCTTCCACGTTTCCCGGATTTTCTTATTTCAGATTCTCGTTGAAGAATGCCGCCAATTTATCGAATGGAATGGCATTTTTTCCTCCACCGTCGTAAAGGTCGGTGTGTGAGGCACCTGGAATGATAAGAAGTTCCTTATTGTCACGATAGTTGGTGTAAGAGGTCATATCGCGGTAGGCGTCTTCACTGAAATAGCGGGAATGTGCTTTTTCACCATGCATAATCAGTACGGCAGAGCGGATTTCTTTACTATAAGCAAGAATGGGCTGATTCAGGAATGACATTGGGCCGGTGACTGTCCATCCATCATTGGAATTGCCCGAACGCTTGTGATATCCGCGCTGTGTCTTATAATAATCGTAATAATCCTTCACAAACTGAGGTGCATCGGCTGGCAACGGATCGACCACGCCACCGCCTTGTTCATAATAACCTTGGGCGTACTCTTTGGTACGCTGTGCATTGAGTTGCTTGCGTTTCTCGTAACGGGCGTTTTCATTGTTGTCGGCATCAAAATAGCCATTTGCATTTACGCGGTTCATGTTGTACATTGTAGAGGCAACAGTAGCCTTGATGCGTGTGTCGATAGCAGCTGCATTAAGTGCCAGACCGCCCCATCCGCAAATGCCGATAATACCGATACGTTCCGGGTCAACATTCGGCTGAGTGGAGAGAAAATCGACGGCAGCCTGAAAATCTTCCGTGTTGATATCCGGTGAAGCAACCCTGCGAGGTTCGCCACCACTCTCGCCGGTAAATGAGGGATCGAAGGCGATAGTAAGGAAACCTTGTTCGGCCATTGTTTGCGCATATAATCCGCTGGACTGCTCCTTTACGGCACCGAAAGGGCCACTTACTGCAATGGCTGCCAATGCGCCTTTCGCATCTTTCGGCTCATAGAGATCTGCCGCCAATGTAATTCCATAGCGGTTGACAAACGTCACTTTACGGTGATTCACCTTGTTGGACTGTGGGAAAGTCTTGTCCCATTCCTGCGTGAGAACTAACTCCTGTGTTTTAATATTACTACCTTTCATTTCTTTTTGATTTTGTGCCTGAACACTAACAACTGTCAGCATCAGAGGCATGATTAGCATTATTACTTTTTTCATTGTTTTTTGTCTTTTGATTCAACAATGCAAAGTTAACGCAAAAGCCCCGCAGCGGATTTGCTGCGAGGCTCAAAGAATCTTTCTCAGAAGCTCAATTTGCTATATCAATCGCAACTCACGGAAATTTATTGGGAGATAGCGGTGGGAGAGACGCCGAATTGCTTTTTAAAAGCCGTAGCAAAGTGGGATGGATTCTTGAATCCTACTTCCAAATAAACGTCCTGTACTTTCCGTGTGCCGGTTTTCATTTTCTCGTAGGCCGCTTCGAGGCGTTTGTGAATCAGCCATTTTTGCGGAGTAAGGGTGCTAATCTTCTTGAAATCCCGTTTGAATGTAGCCAGACTGCGTCCTGTAAACGTGGCTAAATCTTCCATACTGAAATCGTACATGTAATTTTGTTCCATGAATTCCAGGATGTCAATTTTCCAAGGTTCGTTGAAATCAAAGAGTGTAGGATAAAAGCGTTCGTCGATATGTAGCAACGCCAGCAGTCCCTCCTGCAATTTCAGATTCATGAAATCGTCCTGTGCCCGGAGCTTCTGGTTGAAGTAAGGAGTCATCGAAGTGAACAGGCTGTCAATTTCCATACTGATAGGCAATTTAATCACGCTTGAACGGACTTTGGACACATTGTCCAGCGCTTTATCCGAAGGAAGTCGCTGAAACATCTCGCGCAGGAAACGCCGTGTAAACATCAGGAAAATACCGCAATACTGCTCGCCATCGAGTGGTTTCTTAGTCAGCGTAACCCGGTGGTCGCGCCGGATAAACACACACTCGCCTTTCTGTACATGGGTGATTTTGTTCCCGTCATCAATGAGCATTTCGCCTGAATAAACATAGTTCATGGCGTGCTCGCGGGATTGATGTACACAATGATTTTCGTCATTGAAGAAACAACTGAAAAATATATCCGCATGTCTGAATATCATCTCATCTCCATCGGTCGGGGCATTTATTTTATAATCCATAGAATACTTTTTAAGCGCTTTCTGCAAAAATAGTATAAAGCGGAGAATTATTCCTTTGAAATCTGTTTTTTCTTTCTGATTGCGCTTCGTTTCACAAGCTTTCTTCTTAACCGGTGTTTTATTCTCGCTTTTTATCTTTATCTTTGTCACTGAGCATGCTCTGTATGCTGATTCTGAATGTTCCGCAATATGGGTAAGTTCATTCCTCTGAACTATTTCTTGTTTATCAATTCAAAGTTTAACGGATTACAGCAATTATGGATACTCAAAAAATGAAAGTGCAAAAATTAGTACCAACGGAATACGATGGTAAATGGGGCTTTATAGATGCAGCAACAGGCGAAGAAGTCGTGCCGTTTATCTATGACTATGCCCATGCCTTTTCTGTAGGATTGGCATTAGTAAGGCAGAATGGTTGGTGGGGTTATGTGGATAAAACGGGGAAGGAAGTGATTCCATGTATATATAATCCTGCATGGTCTTTTACCAAAACCGGGCTGGCAGCAGTATGTATGGAGGGTAAATGCGGCTTTATAGATCAGACAGGGAAAGAGGTTATTTCTTTTATATATGATGACGCCCGCTATTTTAATAAAGATGGTAAAGCAAAGGTGAGGTTGAACGGCGAAACTTTCTTTATAGATGTGAAAGGGAATCGGGTTGAATAAACATGAAAATGACTTCAATAAGCTTATGATCGATAAGGATGAAATTGCATTAATGCCTTTGCTTGACGAAGATATACCGTTGTTTGACAGGTGGTTGAATAAAGATTATATCTATAAGTGGCTGTGTCCGGATGGGGAAGAACAAAGAGAGGCCTGGTTGGATGAGGTAAACAACAGAAATGGTAAGTATGGCTTCATAAGACATTTTATTGTTTACTACAAAGATAAGAAGATTGGGTATTGTCTTTTTGCCGATTGTTTTTTCTTGAAAGACTTGGAGGAAGAAGGGCACGACTTTGAGAGTTTGTATGGAGACATCCCCGAAAAGAACCATACTTACGAGATCGGATATTTGATTGGTGAAGAAGAGTATCTGAATAGAGGCATCGGTAAAATGATTATCTGGAAGTTGGAAGAAAAGATCATTGAATTGGGAGGACGTGAAATAGCAGCAGACCCTTCGGAAGAAAACGCAGCTTCAATAAAGGTATTGCTAAGTAATGGGTTTAAGAAGAAAAGTGATGGGGATTACAGAAAAATTGTGCATACCCAGTAAATGTGTTGCTCATCAAATCAGGAGTGAAAAAAGGATGTAGAAACGGGAACTTATTTATTTATCTTTTTCAGGATATTCCGTATGGTAGTTTTAACGCCCGTGGAATAATATTCGGTATCTGCATTCTCTAATATGAGTTGTAGCTCTTTCAAAAGTTCCGGCTCAGACTTGCAAAGCTGGTAAGCCATTCTGATAGACAACGCCTGTACACCAATACTTTCTTGTGGCGCCAACATATGATCTAGGCAATAATTTAGCAAATCGACAGAGACAGGATCAGATGTAGGTACATTATATAATATAGACAGCAACAACCGTTTGGAACCATCATGTTTGCAGACTAATAATCGCTGAATAATATCATCCAGCAATGGAACAAACCAACCGGGATGTTTCTCACTCACTTTCTCACATGCCCATATAGCCCGCCATGAAACGACAATTTTATCATCGGAAATCAACTGGTATATATCTTTAAGGTATTCCGGATGCAGGCATATTTCCTGCACCAGTTTATCTATTGATAGTTTGCAAAGAGGCATTGCAAGGGTGTTTCTGTATTCATCGATTTTCTCCATATCATGCATGTTTTTGCAAAGATAATGCAAGTTGAATGTAGAACTTTCATACTTACATGAAAAAGTTTTGTTGAGATGCTGTTTATCTTCCTATTCTGAATGCGGATAGTACGATTACAAAATAAAGGGCTGTCTTTGGTTAAAAAGACAGCCCTTACAAATATATTGTATTTAAGGATTATGCAATGCCGTGAGCAGATACCTCCGGTGCAATCTTCTTGATCAGACCTTGCAGTACAGCACCTGGTCCACATTCTGTGAAGTCGGTAGCACCATCAGCAACCATATTCTTAACAGTCTGTGTCCAGCGTACAGAAGCTGTCAGCTGAGCTACGAGATTCTTCTTGATCTCTTCCGGATCAGTGTGAGGCAATGCATCTACATTCTGATAAACCGGACATTTGGGAGCGTGTATTTCAGTAGCGTTGATAGCTGCTTCCAATTCAACTTTTGCAGGATTCATCAGCGGAGAGTGGAAAGCGCCGCCTACCTTCAATGGCAAAGCACGTTTTGCTCCGGCAGCTTTCATCAGTTCGCATGCCTTATTGATGCCTTCGATAGAACCGGAAATTACGATCTGTCCCGGGCAGTTATAGTTGGCTGCAACGCAAACTTCGCCTTCAGCGGTTACTTGCTCGCAGATTTCTTCTACTTTTTCATCGGAGAGGGCAATGATAGCCGCCATTGTAGAGGGCTGTGCTTCGCAAGCTTTCTGCATAGCCATGGCACGGGCATAAACCAGTTTCAATCCATCTTCGAAGCTCAATGCACCGGCAGCAACCAGAGCAGAGAATTCTCCCAATGAGTGACCGGCAGTCATCTCAGGTTTAAAATCATCACCCATACAAAGTGCGGAGATAACGGAGTGGAGGAATACAGCAGGTTGAGTTACCTTCGTTTGGCGCAGGTCTTCGTCCGTACCGTTGAACATAATATCCGTAATGCGATATCCCAAGATATCATTGGCTTTTTCAAACAATTCTTTTGCTAAAGCGGAGTTTTCATACAAGTCTTTTCCCATTCCTACGAATTGGGCACCTTGACCCGGAAATACAAATGCTTTCATACTGTTCTTGTTTTAGTAGTTAATTAAAAAAAGTGGTGCAAAGGTATAGCTTTTTCTGATATTGACCGCACAAACGAAGGATTTTTGTGCAATAAGCTATTTTAACTCCCTCCGTTCGGAGAAGGGAGTTTATTGGGAAGCAGAGGGATAGATGAGAAAAAAATCTTTTTATAGCACTTCAACTAAAATACAATAAGAGGTACTTGTCTTTTTAATCTTCCGGTATACTAAAATCCTTAAAAATAAAGCACTTCACTCTTATTGTACTTCCTACAATTACCTGATTCTTCCGTTTATCAACAATACATATTGTACTTTCAACGATAAGACCATATTTTGATATTGTAAAATGTACGATATCTATCGTATTGAAAAATAGTGCTTTATAACATAATAGAAATTCAGTTTTCTGCGCTTGTATATTCAAAAAACCTGTTTATATTTGCAGCGCTTAAACATGGATATTATGCAAAACATGGAACATAAAACCCCATTAGCGAACAATCATATATCAGTAGACTGTGTAGTGATTGGCTTTGACGGAGAACAATTAAAAGTTCTGTTGATAAAACGTGTAGGTGAGGAGCAAGGTGAAATTTTTCACGATATGAAGCTTCCCGGAAGTCTGATCTATATGGATGAAGATTTGGACGAAGCTGCCCAGCGTGTGTTGAACGAACTGACAGGATTGAAGAACGTCAATCTGATGCAATTCAAGGCATTCGGTTCTAAGAATAGGACAAAGGACCCGAAAGACATTCATTGGCTGGAACGCGCCATGCAATCGAAGGTGGAGCGTATCGTTACAATTGCTTACCTGTCATTGGTGAAGATAGATCGGGCACTGAGTCGGAATCTGGCTGATTTCGAAGCATATTGGGTGGCACTGCAAGATATTAAGGCATTGGCTTTCGACCATAATCTGATTATTAAAGAAGCATTGGTATATATCCGCCAGTACGTGGAGATTAATCCGTCAGCCTTGTTCGATCTGCTTCCCCGTAAGTTTACGGCATCACAACTGCGTACTTTATATGAATTGATATATAGCAAGCCTATTGATGTGCGGAACTTCCACAAGAAAATAGCGATGATGGAATACGTTGTTCCATTGGAGGAAAAACAACAGGGAGTTGCCCACCGTGCCGCACGCTATTATCGATTCGATAAGAAGATATATAATAAGGTAAGAAGATAAGTATTAATAAAATAATTCATAAATCAAAACTCATAATTAATACCATGTATTTATTAGGCTATGACATTGGAAGCTCGTCCGTAAAAGCGAGCCTGGTAAACGCCGAAACCGGCAAATGTGTATCTTCTGCTTTCTTTCCGAAGACAGAGGCGGCAATCATTGCAGTTAAACCGGGTTGGGCGGAACAAAATCCCGAAAGCTGGTGGGAAAATCTAAAACTTGCCACACAGGCTGTTATGAATGAATCGGGTGCAAACGCAGGTGAAATCAAGGCAATCGGTATCTCTTATCAGATGCATGGATTGGTATGTGTGGACAAAGACCAGAATGTGTTGCGTCCTTCCATTATCTGGTGTGACTCGCGTGCTGTGCCTTACGGACAGAAAGCATTCGAAACACTGGGAGAAGAGAAATGTCTCTCACATCTGTTGAACTCTCCGGGTAACTTCACTGCCTCTAAACTGGCATGGATAAAGGAAAACGAACCGGCCATCTACGAACGGATTTATAAGATTATGTTGCCGGGTGATTACATCGCCATGAAGTTGAGCGGTGAAATCTGTACCACTGTTTCCGGACTTTCGGAAGGTATGTTCTGGGATTTCAAGAACAATCGTGTAGCCGACTTCTTGATGGATTATTATGGTTTCGATAACTCTCTGATTGCGGACATCAAACCCACATTCTCCGAACAAGGACGTGTGAATGCTGCCGCAGCAAAAGAATTGGGATTAAAGGAAGGTACACCGATCACATATCGTGCAGGTGATCAACCGAATAACGCTCTTTCACTGAATGTATTCAATCCGGGAGAAATCGCCTCTACAGCAGGCACTTCGGGCGTTGTATATGGTGTGAACGGTGAAGTGAACTATGATCCGAAATCACGCGTAAATACATTCGCTCACGTAAACCACACGGACGAACAAACCCGTCTGGGGGTATTGCTTTGCATCAATGGTACGGGTATTCTTAATTCTTGGGTGAAACGTACGATTGCTCCCGAAGGCATCTCTTACAATGAAATGAATGTACTGGCATCACAAGCTCCTATCGGTAGTGCAGGTATCAGTATTCTGCCCTTCGGTAACGGTGCGGAACGTATGCTCGAAAACAAAGAGATCAACTGCTCTATCCGTGGCTTGAACTTCAATCTGCATGGTAAACAACACATTGTGCGTGCAGCTCAGGAAGGCATTGTATTCTCATTCAAGTATGGTATAGATATTATGGAAGGTATGGGCATCCCTGTACAGAAAATCCATGCAGGCCATGCAAATATGTTCCTTAGCTCCATCTTCCGCGATACGCTGGCAGGTGTGACGGGAGCTGTAATCGAACTGTACGATACGGATGGTTCGGTAGGTGCAGCCAAGGGAGCAGGTATCGGTGCAGGTATCTATAAAGATAATAACGAAGCATTCGCAACGCTGGAAAAACTGGATGTTATCGAGCCTAATCAGGCTAAGCGCCAGGAATATGCAGATGCTTATGCACGCTGGAAACATCGTTTGGAAAAATCAATGGCAAAATAATGCTAACTTAACTCTCCTCTGAAAACGAGGGGAATTAAAATAGTACAGTTAATAATCAAAACATAATTAACCCTTTAAAAATTCAATTAAAATTATGGCAACAAAAGAGTATTTTCCCGGAATAGGAAAGATTAAATTCGAAGGTAAAGAGAGTATGAACCCGATGGCATATCGTTACTACGATGCTGAGAAGGTAATCATGGGTAAGAAGATGAAAGATTGGTTGAAGTTTGCTATGGCTTGGTGGCACACTCTCTGCGCAGAAGGTGGTGACCAATTCGGTGGCGGAACGAAACAATTCCCTTGGAATGGTGACTCTGACGCTTTGCAAGCAGCTAAAAATAAATTGGATGCAGGTTTCGAATTCATGCAGAAGATGGGTATCGAATACTATTGCTTCCACGATGTAGACCTGATTTCTGAAGGTGCAAGCATCGAAGAATATGAAGCTAATCTGAAAGCTATCGTAGCTTATGCAAAAGAAAAACAGGCTGAAACTGGTATCAAGTTGTTGTGGGGTACTGCTAACGTATTTGGTCATGCACGTTATATGAACGGTGCCGCTACCAATCCTGATTTCGACGTTGTAGCACGCGCTGCTGTTCAGATCAAGAACGCTATTGACGCTACTATCGAACTGGGTGGTTCAAACTATGTGTTCTGGGGCGGTCGCGAAGGTTACATGTCTTTGCTGAACACTGACCAGAAACGTGAAAAAGAACACCTTGCAAAGATGTTGACTATCGCTCGTGACTATGCACGTGCTCGTGGCTTCAAAGGTACTTTCCTGATTGAACCGAAACCGATGGAACCGACAAAACATCAGTATGACGTAGATACTGAAACAGTGATCGGCTTCCTGAAAGCTCACGGTCTGGATAAGGATTTCAAAGTAAACATTGAGGTTAACCACGCAACTTTAGCCGGCCATACTTTCGAACACGAATTGGCTGTAGCTGTTGACAACGGCATGTTGGGTTCTATCGATGCTAACCGTGGTGACTATCAGAACGGTTGGGATACTGACCAATTCCCTATCGATAACTACGAATTGACTCAGGCTATGATGCAGATCATCCGCAACGGTGGTTTGGGCAATGGCGGTACTAACTTCGACGCCAAGACTCGTCGTAACTCTACCGATCTGGAAGATATCTTCATCGCTCACATTGCAGGTATGGATGCTATGGCACGTGCTCTGGAAAGTGCAGCTAAATTACTGGAAGAATCTCCTTACAAGAAGATGTTGGCTGACCGTTACGCATCATTCGACGGTGGCAAGGGTAAGGAATTCGAAGAAGGCAAATTGTCTTTGGAAGATGTTGTAGCTTATGCGAAAGCTAACGGCGAACCGAAACAAACCAGCGGTAAGCAGGAATTGTATGAAGCAATCGTGAATATGTATTGCTAATATAATAAGGTGGTAGGGTGAGGGCACTCTACCACCTTATCTCTTTATCACTTTTTACTCATTTATCAACCTAATCTTTTTTATCATGAATGATGCTAACAATGGTAGTAAACTCTACCTGTATTCTATTACAACCGTTGCCATTCTGGGAGGCCTGCTGTTCGGTTACGATACGGCGGTAATCTCGGGTGCGGAGAAGGGCTTGGAAGCTTTCTTCCTGATGGCTACGGATTTCCAATATGACAAGGTGATGCACGGTATCACTTCTTCCAGTGCACTTATCGGCTGTGTGATCGGTGGTGCTCTTTCCGGTTTCTTCGCTTCCCGCTTGGGACGACGCAACTCTCTGAGACTGGCATCCGTGCTGTTCTTCCTGTCTGCATTGGGTTCTTACTATCCCGAATTTTTATTCTTCAACTACGGTGAGCCAAACATGGAATTGCTCATCGCATTCAATTTGTATCGCGTATTGGGCGGTATCGGTGTAGGTCTTGCCTCTGCCGTATGTCCGATGTACATCGCAGAAATTGCACCCTCTAATATTCGTGGAACGCTGGTATCTTGTAACCAGTTTGCCATTATCTTCGGTATGTTGGTGGTTTACTTCGTCAACTTCCTGATTATGGGCGACCACACAAATCCTATTATCGATAAAAGCGCTGAAGGCATATTGTCAGTGAACGCCGCTTCGGATATGTGGAGCGTGCAAACCGGCTGGCGTTATATGTTCGGCTCGGAAGCATTCCCGGCTGCATTATTTGGTTTCCTTCTTTTCTTCGTACCGAAGACCCCGCGTTATCTGGTGCTGGTACATCAGGACGAAAAGGCATACTCTATCCTGGAGAAGGTGAATGGTGCAAACAAAGCAAAAGAAATTCTGGCAGAAATCAAGGCTACTTCCAAGGAAAAGACAGAGAAACTGTTCTCTTATGGTGTGGCAGTTATCGTTATCGGTATTTTGCTTTCCGTATTCCAGCAAGCCATCGGTATCAATGCCGTACTCTACTATGCTCCGCGCATTTTTGAAAACGCAGGTGCTGAAGGTGGTGGTATGATGCAAACTGTTATCATGGGTATTGTAAACATTGTATTTACGCTTGTAGCTATCTTTACTGTAGACCGTTTCGGACGCAAGCCGTTGCTGATTATCGGTTCTATCGGTATGGCAGTAGGTGCATTTGCAGTGGCAATGTGCGACAGCATGGGTATCAAGGGTATCGTTCCGGTACTTTCCGTAATTGTATACGCAGCATTCTTCATGATGTCATGGGGACCGATTTGCTGGGTATTGATTTCAGAAATCTTCCCGAATACCATCCGTGGCAAAGCCGTAGCTATTGCAGTAGCTTTCCAATGGATTTTCAACTATATCATATCCTCTACATTCCCGGCACTGTACGACTTCAGTCCGATGTTCGCATACAGTTTGTATGGCATCATCTGTGTTGCAGCTGCCTTCTTCGTTTGGCGTTGGGTACCCGAAACGAAGGGTAAGACTCTGGAAGATATGAGTAAACTCTGGAGAAAAAACAAATAAAATTCTCTCTCCTTTAAGATCTTATAAATGCAAAAAGGTGCAACCGAAACGACCGGTTGCACCTTTTCTTTTTTTGATAAATATACGTTCTGAAGCTTTAATTGAATACGTATCGCAGACCGATCTGAAGCTTCCAACATTCGCTGTAATTCAGGTTTCGGGTGAAGCTTCCGGTAGGATAATTACCGTCACTGTCTTTGTACATAGAGAAAATAGGAGTGTTGCTCTCATCCTTACCTTTATAGGTCAGAATTCGTCCACCATTAGCGCCGGACATGTTTTTCGTTACACCCCATTTGCTGTTCAGCAAGTTACCTATATTCAGGATATCCAGGCTGAGTTGCAGCGTATTCTTAGTTTTGCCAATCTTCACGAAGAAGTCACGACTCCAACGGAAATCAAAGCGGTGTACCCAGGGAGCACGTGCCGAATAAGCTTCGGCATATTCGCCTTTATGCTTCTTCAGATAAGGGTCTTGATTCACAAACTTCCAGAAAGCATCTGCATCTTCGGCACTCGTGAACTTGATTTCATCTTTAGTCTTCGGGATATAAATAAGATCATTGGTTACACCATCGCCATTCATATCATTAGAGTACATAAAACTATAACCACTGGATGAATATCCGCTATAAAAGAGACTGAAGTTTGAAGATGTCTTCTTATTCAAATGTACGCGCCAGTTAATGGAAGCAACTACACGGTTGGGAGTGACATATTGCGAACGCATGAGTCCCGAGCTGTTCGGTCCGTTGATGGATGGAACGTTTGTCCAGGCAGAGTTAGCGTCCGAACCAGGCATACCACTGATTTCCTTTGACTCGGTATGAGTATAGGCTGCCATAATGTTCACATTCTTGGCGGGTTCTGCCATTACGGTGATGTTGCCTGTCCATCCCCAACCTTTGGAAGTGTTGGTCAATACGTTTGCATTACTGATATTCGTGTGTTGCAGGAAGTTTTCAGGATAAATGTAACGATCATCCGGTCCGTTAAAACGTGACCATGTATCTTTATCCGGAGCCTGTACGTTGTAGTTGTATTGGCGCACCGCATTGATATCTTTAGAGAACATTCCTTCCAGTGTAACCGTCAGCGGGAAAGATACAGGCAGCTGGTAATCCAAAGCTAATGAGGTTTTCCAGACTTGCGGCATCTTGAAGTCCGGATCTATACCCACTACGGAGCTTGGCAACACACCTTCTTCCGGACTGATAAAGGTAGGAAGCCCCAATGTGGAAATCATCTGGTTTACGTCTGTTATCATATTACCTTTCAGTAATTCCAGGCGGGGATCGCGACTGGTTACAACACCATCCTTATATCTGGTTGTAATACTTACCAGATTTTGAATCATACCCGAGTTGGTAGGCATATTTGTAAAGAATACCAGAGGAATACGTCCGGTGAAGAATCCTGATCCACCACGCACTTTTAAAGTCTTATCATTGAACACATCCCAGGTGAAACCCACACGCGGAGAAAATTGCAGTTTGCTATCGGGCCATGCCCCCGTATCAATATGTATACCGTTGAAGTCCAGATCGTAGATAGCCTGATTGCGCATAATATCATTCAGGAAACTGAGATTATCCATACGTATACCGGCGGTCAATTTAAAGTTATCGCGTATGTTCCATTCATCTTGCAGATAAACACCCAACTGGCCGAATTTCACGTCCGCAGAAGGTTTTGTATTACCATTGTACCCGTAAGCCAAGGCAAATGACTCAGGTGCAGCTCCATTCTTGAAATCCTCGAAGCTGGAATAGCGATAATATCCGGTTCCGTTACGCATATACGAGTTCCCGGCTTTCTGACGTTCGTAGCTGATACCTGCCGTCAGTTTATGAGCTCCCAGATAATAGGTGAAGTTATCCACAATAGTCATAACCGTATTCTTCACCAGGTTGTTATAGGTAAACAACTCGTAACCGGCAGTCATGTAAGGCTCTAATATCTGATTACCGTTTTCGTAGTATCCGGCCATAATATCAATGAAAGGGAAGGGGCTGGAGTTTGTACCGCGTTCATCCTTCATGTCACTGTATGTAAACAACAGTTGATTGGAAATATTGGAAGAGAAACGGCTGTTCAATTCGGCAGTAGCCGAGTTTACAATGTTCTGCAACGAATAACAAGAGTTTGCATAGGACATGGAATATGCCGAAACACGGTTGTATGCCAAACGATACCCGGTATTTCCCGAACTACCATTGGGTGCTTCCCAGGTTTTGTTATTGGTAAAGTTATAGCGTACACTCAACTTATTTCCCTGATTGATATTCCAGTCAATACGTCCCAGCAACTTCAGGTTGGTGACATCGGCAGGGAAATCTGTGAACGAACCGGTATTGTATCCGTATTTACCTTTCAGAATCTGGGAGAATTCCGCCAGATCAGCTTCCGTAGTTCGTGAAATCGTAGAGTTATTCGGAGTTTCTCCTTCTTTTGCCGCACGCCATGTAATCACTTGCTGCGGACTCTTCTCATACTCTACATTTGCAAAGAAGAACAGCTTGTCTTTAATGATAGGACCACCAAATGTAGCACCGTAAACAGTCTTGGACTCTTCGGCACGCGCACCGAAATCAGTATCGCCAATTTTGTTACCGCGCATCACTTCATTGTTGAAGTACATATAAGCGCTACCTCTATAAGCGTTTGTACCCGATTTCGTAATAGCATTGATGCCTGCACCGATAAAGTTTGCCTGACGCACGTCGTATGGGGCAATCACAACCTGTACTTCATCAATGGCATCCAGTGAAATCGGATTTCCACCGCCTGGCAAACCAGACGACAGACCGAAGTTGTTATTCAGGTTCGCACCGTCTACCGTGAACGTATTGGAGCGTCCGTCACGGCCTCCAAAACTGTTTCCTGACGCATATGGAGAGATGCGGGTAAAGTCGCTGATACTGCGGTTAATGCTGGGCAATGTGGTGAGTTGTTCAGAAGAAATATTGGTAGTAGCTCCCGTCTTTTCAGCACTGAACTTTGACTTACTGGCTGTAATAGTGATTTCTCCCAATAATTCCGAAGCTTCGTGCAGGGTTACATTCAATGAATAAGTTTCACCCAGTTGCAACTGGATACCTGTATAGATTGCCGTCTGATAACCGATGTAAGATACCGTCACCTTGTAAGGACCACCGGAGCGCATACCTTGCAGACTGAAACGTCCGTCTACATTGGTAACAGTACCGTAACTGGTTCCGGAAGGTTCGTGTACGGCTACAACCGTAGCGCCGATGACAGATTCTTCGTCAGCCATCACTTTACCACTCATTCCGGCAGTAGTTACCTGTGCCTTGAGCATTCCTGTAAGGGAAAGCAAAAGCACAAACAGGAATAACATCTTTTTAGCCATGATTTAAAAAAATTAAATAAGAAATAAACTGAAAGTTGTAGAAAACGATGCAAAAGTATAAAAAAAGCAAAATACTCTTATCCCTAAAGTGTTAAATCTTCATTTCTTTTTTATTGCAAAATCAGTCTCTTACAAAAATATGCATTCCGGGAGACAATGTATAAGTTTAAACCGTACCTTTGCAGTGGATTTAACTTTTGGTATAAAAAAGAGACATTATGGACTCATTGAAAATCAACAAAGTACAGTTGCGTAATTTACAGATAGAAGACTACGAGCAACTGGCGCAATCATTCACCCGTGTATATACGGATGGCAGCGATGTGTTTTGGACACACAAACAAATTGAAAAACTCATCCGAATTTTCCCCGAAGGACAGATTGTAACCGTGGTAGACGAAAAGATTGTCGGCTGCGCACTTTCCATCATTGTGAATTACGATGATGTGAAGAACGATCATACTTATGCACAGGTGACGGGTAAAGAAACCTTCAATACCCATAATCCTAAAGGCAATATATTATATGGTATTGAAGTCTTTATTCATCCCCAATACCGTGGACTTCGCCTGGCACGCCGTATGTACGAATACCGCAAGGAGCTTTGCGAAACTCTGAATCTGAAAGCTATTATGTTCGGTGGGCGTATTCCCAACTATTATAAATACTCGGATCAACTCCGCCCGAAAGAGTATATAGATAAGGTAAAGCAGAAAGAAATTTTCGACCCCGTATTGACCTTTCAGCTTTCCAATGATTTCCACGTACGCAAGGTGATGCGCAATTACCTGCCTAATGATGAAGAGTCCAAGCATTATGCTTGTCTGTTGCAATGGGATAACATTTACTATCAGGAACCTACGGAAGAATATATTGCACCGAAAACCACCGTGCGCGTAGGATTGGTGCAGTGGCAGATGCGTAGTTATCAAACGCTGGATGACCTGTTTGAACAGGTAGAATTCTTTGTGGATGCCGTATCCGATTATAAGAGTGACTTCATCCTTTTCCCCGAATACTTCAATGCCCCGCTGATGGCAAAATTCAATAATGAAGGGGAGTCACAGGCCATTCGCGGACTGGCGGCTTATACTGAGGAGATTAGAGAACGATTTGTAAAGTTGGCTATCAGTTACAATATCAATATCATTACGGGTAGCATGCCGCTTATTAAAGAAGATGGACTTTTGTATAATGTCGGTTTCCTTTGTCGTCGCGATGGTAGTTTTGAGATGTATGAGAAGTTGCACGTCACACCCGATGAAATAAAAAGCTGGGGATTAAGTGGCGGAAAGGCTTTACAGACATTCGATACGGACTGTGCTAAGATCGGTGTGCTGATTTGCTATGATGTGGAATTTCCGGAATTATCCCGTATTATGGCAGACCAGGGCATGCAGATTTTATTCGTTCCTTTCCTGACGGATACGCAAAATGCTTACTCACGTGTAAAGGTATGCGCCCATGCCCGTGCCATCGAAAATGAATGTTTCGTTGTCATTGCCGGTAGTGTAGGTAATCTTCCGCGCGTGCACAATATGGATATTCAGTATGCACAATCAGGTGTATTTACTCCCTGCGACTTTGCATTTCCGACGGATGGCAAGCGTGCAGAAGCCACACCGAATACAGAAATGATACTGGTATCTGATGTGGATCTGGATTTATTGAATGAATTGCATACTTATGGCAGTGTGCGCAATCTGAAAGACAGGAGAAATGACTTGTATGAGGTGAGGATGAAGAAATAGAGTCTTTTGTTGCTCTCCGTACGATTCTACTTTATCTCGAACCTCACCAGCATCGAATAATTCAGTTTTATCGTACGGAAAGCATCGTAAGCTTCTGCCTGTGATGAACTTACATTGCTCTGGGCTGCAAAATACCGGGAATAACCTGCACTTTCCTGCGGTTCGACAATGCGAATGACATCTCCCAGGCGTTTGCCTAATGCTTCCACCAAATATTCAGCTTTCTTTTGTGCGGCTTTCAGTGCCTCTATTTTGCCTTGTTGCCGATAGACCTGCATATCCTTGTTTTTCAGTTCTCCGATACGCATGTAGTTGACACCTTTCGTGTCGATAACCTTTAGAATCTCATCTATCTGACTAAAATCGGTCAATGTAATATCAAACCGTTTGGATACCAGGAATTCAAGTCCGCGTTCACGCCAATAGTCACCTACTTCTTGTGTACGGATGGCGTCTTCCGGAATCCCGATCTTTCGCAAGGCAGCCCTTAAATTTCGCTCTATTCCGATCAGTGGTACTTTGGTCCGATAATTCTCCGGTTTGGACTTTCCGTCAAATTCCTCTTCCCAATATTCTTTAATCTCAATAAGATAATGAATCTCATCGGGCACAAGGGTTATTTCCGAAGTTCCGGTAATTTCAATGTACTTCGCATTATCACTTTCCTGACTGAATGCAGTGCTGCACACCAATAGAAATACGGCAAATAATAAAAGTTTAGTTTTCATAATAGTATGTTCTTTAGAGAATTATGTTTGCAATGATACAAAAAAAGAGGATATTGTAAAAGTTTACATACCCTCATTTTTGTATTATCAACAATTTATCCCTTTATATCCCAAATTCCGCAGCTGCGTTCCAGCTCAACGAGTGCCGCATTATAATTAAACAGCGTTTCTATATATTGCGCCTGAACTTCATCATACGTCCGTTGTGCATTCAGTATTTCCAACAGGGAAACTTCACCCCGGTTATAACTGTATATTTTCCCTTCAAGTACATCCTGCGCCTGTTTCAGAATTCCGCCTTCGTAATGTTTCACTTGAAGTGCCTGCGATTGGAATTGCTGATAAGCTCCCATAACTTCTCGTTGTACCTGCAAGCACATTTGCTCATATTGCAATTCTGCCTGGCGGGCACGGAAACGGGCAGCATTGACCGCACCTCTGTTCAGAGAAGAGAAGCTTAAAGGAATCGCAATCCCCGCACTGACTCCATTGAATGCCGGAGCAGGTGCTTCTTCATTGCGCACACGCTTGTTATGGCTCCATCCTAATGAAAACTCCACATCAGGACGCTTTTCACGCTTAGCCAGAATCAGTTCACGGCGTGCAACCTCCGTATTCTTCAAAGCTGCCAGTAAATCGGAGCGATGTTCTATAGCTCCCTCAATCAATCCGTTCAGCACAAATACCTGTTCCGGCTTTTTCAGTTCTTCCACCGGATGAAACAGCGTATCTGTAACTGTGGTTCCGACAAAGAGGGACAGTTGCATATATGCCTGCTTTAAGTCCGTCTCAGCTTGCAGCACCTCGTTATACATGATATCCGCTTCCAGCCTGCTTTGTATGGCTTCCACTTCCATGATCTTGCCGGATGCCAGACGGATACTATCGGATTTCGCCAGGTCGTACATATTGCTCCATGCACTTCTCTTGATGTCACTGAGTTGTTTTTGCTTCATTACTTCCAGATAAGCAATGGTAGCGTCCGCCTGTAAATTCCGGAAATAATCATCCAGCACAATCTCCGCCAGTTCATTCTGGCTGCGTGCCAACTTGATGCCGGCCGTACGTCTTCCTAAAGTTACGTTCTGCGAAAGTTCCAGTTCATAGCTTTGCCCCATTTGCAAAGTATGATCTTCATTGTTGGAATAAGTAAAAGAGAGCGACGGATCATCAAATACTTTGGCAGCTATCACATCTGCATGTGCGGCGCTGACATTCATCTTCTCCGCTGCATATTCCAGATTGTCAGCACTTACTTTATGCATATACTGCTTATAAGTAATCGGTTCTACAGTCTGTGCCTGCACTGAACAGGCACAGACGATAAGGGTAAACAACGCAATATTATATCTTTTCATTTTCATCCTTTTTATCTTCCTTTTTTTCCATCATATAATATAAAGTGGGGAGGATATACAGTGTCACCACAGTAGCAAACAGCAATCCGTATACAATAACCGTTGCCAGCGGACGCTGTACATCGGAACCAATTCCCGTACTCAGGGATGCCGGAAGCAAACCCAGCACAGCAACAGTAGCCGTCATCAGAATGGGACGGAAACGATGGCGCACACCGGTAACCACAGCATCGCGCAAGTCGCGCCCCCGTTCGCGCAAATTATTGATATGCGAAATCATAATCACTCCATTCTGAATAGCTACACCAATCAGAGCGATGAAGCCTACGGCAGAAGATACATTCAGCGTCATTCCCCGTACATTCAGTGCAAGCATACCTCCGAAGAGTGCCAACGGAATGATACACATCAATAAAGCCGCTTGCCGGAATTTGCCGAGGGCGGCAAACAATAGCAGTAACATAATGCCCAATGCCAACGGAACTACCACGCCCAAACGATTGTATGCACGATGCTGGTTTTCAAACTGTCCCGCCCATTTCAGATGAAAATCTTCATGGTTGTATTTCACCTGGTCATCAATCATCCTGTTCGCTTTCTGCAAGAAAGAAGTCAGGTCGATACCACGCAGATTGACACGGATTGTAAGGTGGCGCTTATTCATCTCGCGTGAAATGGTGCTTGCCCCTGTGGTCAGTTTGATTTCCGCAACCTGACTCAATGGTATCTTGGCACCTGTGCCCGAAGTCAGCATCAGGTTTCCGATGCGTTCCGGTGTATTGCGCGTCTCTTCGCTGAAACGGCAGATGACGTCATACGACTTGCTACCTACAAAGATTTGCGAAATAGCCTTGCCGCCAATGGCGAGTTCTATCAGATCGGCCACGTCCGAGACATTCAATCCGTATTGGGCAATACGGTCACGGTCTGCTATAATCTGAAGTTGGGGAAGGGGAGGTTCCTGATCTACGGCAACATCCGTCGCGCCCGGTATCTGCTTGATGACATTGACAACCTTATCGGCAATATGACGCGTTTCCGTGATATCTTCCCCGTATATCTTCAGTGCAAGATCACTGTGCGCACCTGCTATCTGGTCCATCACCATGTCAATAATCGGCTGGGAGAAACCTACCGAATATCCCGGCATGGTCATGAGCGTATCATTCATCGCTTCAATCAGCTTGGCTTTATTGCGTCCTGTAGTCCAGCTATCGTAAGGTTTCAATCCTACACCACACTCGATGTGCGAAAGGGAAAAGGCTTCTGCACCTTCATCGTCACGTCCCACCTGTGTCATTACGTACGAGACTTCCGGAAACTGCCCCAATTTATTTCTTAATTCAGCTCCCATCTCTTTGGAACGCTCGATAGAGATACCCGGAGGCAATTGTACCTGAATCCAGATAGCCCCTTCGTCCAGGGGAGGAAGGAAATCTTTTCCCACCGTATAGCTCAAAACACCTGCTAAAACCAGGATTCCTGCCAATACTCCCAATACGGCTTTCGGGCAGTCAATTACACGAACCACTTGTGCGTGATACAGCATCTGCAATTTTTCCAACCAACGGTTATGATATACTTTCCGAGGCTTACGGTAAGCCATATATGCCAGTCCCGGAATTAGAAACAATGCTACACACAGAGCGCCTATCAGTGCATATCCCACTGTATATGCCATCGGTGTAAACAGTTTCTTCTCGATATGTTCGAAGGCAAACAGGGGCAAATAAGCGGTTATAATAATAAGGATAGAGAAGAAGATAGGGCGGGCGACTTCCGTTGTACGTCGTAAGATGGAATCTTCTTCCAATACTTCATCGGGATGCCGTTCACGCTTCTTCAGAATCGTTTCCATCATCACGATAGAGCCGTCTACCAGGATACCGAAGTCAATAGCTCCCAATGAAAGCAGGTTGGCAGGTATATCCGTCACGTGCATCAGGATAAAAGCTATCAGTAGCGATAGGGGAATAGTGACGGCAACGAGCAATGCACCCCGCCAGCTTCCTAAAAAGAGAATCAGTACCAATATCACCAGGATCATACCCATAAACAGTGTATGCGAAACCGTGTGTAAGGTCATATCCACCAGGTTCGTGCGATCCATAAAAGGATGGATGTGTGTGCCTTTGGGCAGTACTTCGTTATTCAGTTCGTCAATAGCGGCATGTACTCCTTCGAGCACTTGTGAGGGATTCTGACCGCGCAACATTTGCACAATGCCTTCTACGCCGTCAGAAAAATTACGTTTGCCATCATAAAAGCCCAGTACGCCCTTGCGCTCCAAGCTGCCATATTTCAGTTTTCCGATATCATCCAGATACACAGGTACTCCATTATCTGTTTTGATAACGATACGTCCTAAATCTTTCAAATCCTTCACCAGACCGATGCCACGAATTACATAACTCAGATCACCCCGGCTCAACATACTTCCTCCGGCGTTCACATTGTTCATTTCAACTTTTTCGGTCACGTCAGAAAGGGAAATATCGTACTCTTCCATCTTACGTGGATTCAGTTCGATCTGATACTGGGTAGTGATGCCACCGTAGTTGCTTACATCGGCTACGCCTGTCACTTGCTTCAACCGGGGGATAATCACCCATTTATGCAAATCGGTGATCTCACGCAGGTCCAGATTATCGCTTTCAATGACGTAGCGGAATATCTCTCCGGTAGGCGAGGTCAGGGGATTCAGCCCCGGTACGGCACCATAAGGTAATTCTACATCTACCAAGCGCTCCTGCACACGCTGGCGTGCCCAGTAGTCATCAATTCCGTCATCAAACACCAGTACCACGGTGCTCAGTCCGAAAGTGTTTTTACTTCGCATCACGTTCAGTCCCGGCAGACCGTTTACGGCCCGTTCAATGGGAATTGTGATTTGCTGTTCTATCTCTTCGGCAGCCAGTCCCGGCACTTGTGTCACAATCTGTACGGTGGTATCCGCAATATCCGGATAAGCATCTATTGCCAGTCTTGTCCATGAATAGTAACCCACCACGGCAATGAAGGCAAACAATACGAACATCAGTCCTCGACGATGTATCGCCAGAAAAATCAACTTCTTCATACTATGTAACCCCGGTGTTTAGTTGGCGTTCAGCAGATAGAAAGCACCGTCTGAAACATACTTTTCTCCGGATTGCAGGCCGGAAGTAATGACACTCTTGTCACCATCCGTAGCAGAAGTTTCCACTTTCCGTTTCAGGAATTTATTGTTACCCGAAGAGACCAGTACATACGCCTGTTCTTCTTCCTGCAAAATGGCGGAAGTCGGGATCAGAATGCTTTCAGCAGGTTCGTCAGTCAGTTTCACTGTGGCATACATGGCAGGCTTCATCAGTCGCTCTTTATTATCGCATGCCACTAATACTTCTACCGAACGCGTATCTTCATCCAGCATTTCGTTGATATGATAGATTGTACCGCTGAAGGTCTGATTTGATTGCGAGACCAGGGATATTTCCACCTTTTTCAGTGAAGAGAGCAGGGACATATCCTTTTCTTTCACATTGGCAGCTACCCATACTTCATTCAGATCGGCTACTACGGCCACCGGGTCGGCATCGTCTTTCATGAATTGCCCGATTACAATATTATTCTTCACTATTTCACCGGAAATGGGTGAGCGGACAATCATAGGCTGACCCAGTACTAACTGGTCCGGTTCTATCTGGAATACTTTCAGGGCAGCCAACGCATTTTCATAATCTTTCTTTTTCAATTCATAGTTCACTTCGGCTTCTTCCACTTCTTTTTGCGCACTTACTTTGTGTGCATACAAATCCTGTTCGCGGCGCAGATTCTTGGAAGCCAGTTCCATTTCCTGCTTTGCCTGGTAGTAGACTTTTCCGGTTTCAAAGAAGTCGGGCGAACTGATTTCAAACAAGGGACTGCCTTTATCCACTTTTTGTCCCAGACGGATAAAGGAACGCGTCACCCGTCCTGCAAACGGAGAGGCTATTTCTGCATAATGATTGGGGATGGCTTTCACGATGCCCGAAACTGTGAATGTCGTTTCATGCAATTCTTTCTGAACTTCGCTTATTTTCAGTTTCTTGGCGATGGGGGATTCCGAAAATACCACAATAGTATCTCCTGAGACAGAAAATTCCTGGTTTTCCTGTTCTTTTTGCTGACCGGTACAGGCATAGCACATCATGCCGGTCAGGCACAATAAATATATGTATTTCATTTCTTTGTCGTTATGATAAGAACTCGTTTTTCTTCATGTATTTTGGGAATAACAGATTAAGGTTTCGCATATGCTCTGCCTTTCAGGCTACATACGAAACTTAAATAACAAAATCTGTTCTCAGCATACATGACAGGGTGGAGAACGTAAATGGAAAGACCGGGCCGTGCGAACAATCCGGTTTGCTCCATGCAACAGGAAGATGAAACTTAGGAAAAATAAAATAAAGGGAACTATCGGTAACTCATGCGAACTATCCAGGCATAATAAATTGAACCAAGAGACGGTTTCCCACTGTGCCTCCGTGTGCGAATGGTGCATACCCGGAAGGTAGGGGTGGGAGTGAGTTACGAGGAAATGATCGACTACATGTGTATGGACAAAGGCTGTGTTTCCTACGTAGTAATAAACAAATACTACTATCAGTACATACTTTACGATGTTGGAAAGTAACCTTTTCACATGCAATGTTTTTGCTTTGGCGACAAAGGTAGTGAATATTACGTAAACCTATTATTTTTCGTCAAAGAACTTGAGAATACTCTAAATAAAAGAGTTTGATCTGCTCCCGTTTATCAATAATTTCCTCTTTCAGTTTAGGCGTAAATTCCATCTTGTTCTATTCTTTTTAGTAATAAAGTTCTTAATCCCTCCTTATAAAATTGTCAATTTGACCTGTTTCCCTAATCCCTGAAAGATACGGAAAAGAGTAGAAAGCTGCACATCTGCTTTCCCGTTTTCAATGCGGGAAATATAAGTCTTTTTCGTGCCAATTCTTTCGGCGAGTTGCTCCTGGGTTAATCCGGCTTTTAATCTTTCCTCCTTCAAACGTTCTGCAAGGATAAAAGCAACCGCACCTTGTTCGAAGGCATCGCGTTCGGGAGTCCCTTGAGTTCCATACTCAACATCTAAAATTTCATCAAAAGTCCGACAACCTTTTATTGATTTTGTTTTGGGTTTGATTTCGCTCATAATTTATCTCCTTTCTTTGAATTAAAATATTCTTTCATAATTTGGGTAGCCTTTTCAATTTCTTTTGGCGGAGTTTTCTGAGTTTTCTTTTGAAAGCCATTAAAAAGAACAACCAGTTTTCCTTCGTCGAAACAGCAGAATATTCAAAAAATATTGCCTTCCATTTCTATCCGTATCTCAAAAAGTCCCGAAACGGTATCTATGTTTCGAAAGAATCTGGAAGGGATATGCTCTTCCATCCGCACAAGGTTGAGTACATAGTTTATTTTGTTTTTTACGGAAGATATTTGCTTATCGTAAAACTCCGCAAAATAATCTCCATATACAATAATTTTTCTCTTATACTCCATTTCGTGTTTTATTTTTTCTGCAAAGTTAACGAAAAGATTAACCCAAGCAATATATTATTATATATTTAACACTACCAATGCTCTCTTAAAAAAAAGCTCCTTCTGTCTCTTATATATTTCATAATTAAATGATTTCTTTTAGACGAATGAATTAAGCCTATAAGGATGTTTTAAAATTATGACATCTAATACATCTCATTAATAACCGTAAACAGCGTTTTTAAAGAATAACCGGAACGTTTTTTAAGAACGTATCCAACGTTTATTAACAGCACAAAAATGAGCTTTAAGCTCTAACTTGAATATAAATCAACAAAAAAGGTGGCAAATCCTTGTGAGGAAATACCACCTTATTTTCTTTTTTATCTATTATTATTCCAGATACTGAACATCTGAAATAACTATAATCTATTTAATTTGCCGATGAGCGAACCACCTATAGTTATCCAGCATACAGCCTATCTCACATAAAATATCTGTCAAATTAATGCACCATTTAGAGGTTTCTGAAAAAGAAAGACTAACTTTTGCCATTTTACTAAAGGTTTAGGTTTACAATAAAACTCAGCTTAAAGCTTCTACAAAGATACAACATCGTAAAGGCAAAATCAAGTGTTTTGGCTGATACTTTACACTTTACCAGCTATCTTCCGATTTATCTTTCCCGATAAGTGCCATCACCCGTTTTTTATAAAGATCCGCTGCCAGGGCAATATTCTTTTCCGCATCGGGTGTTCCCATACCATACACCACGAAAGGAGTCTGCCATACCATCCCTGCATGCACAGCACCACCCTGATAAGGACGCAAAAGTTCATCCACCGTGAAGCGATTTCTTCCTCCACTTCGATACGCATCAAATTCAGAACCGGTAGTGGTAACCACCAATAAAGGCTTACCAGCTACTGCCGGAGTTTTTGCCAAATAGGTAAATATCCCGTCCTGCCATTTCTTTAATAAAGATGGTGCCGACATCCAATAAAATGGAAACTGATATACCACTGCATTGGCATGAGATATAATCCGGCTCCATGCATCCATATTGAGGATATCTTGCTCTAACATCTCATATAGATTAAATATAGCCACATCTTCTATATCCTTTATGGCATCAAGCAGGGCTTTATTGGCTTGTGAGTTTTCCATGTTGGGGTGTGCCAGAAGCACCACAACCTTTTTTAGATCTTTGTCCATACTATTGTTTTTGATGTTTTGTTTGGGTGAATAATCAATTATGACAGGCAAAAATAACAAAAAGATTTGTGAATAACACTTCTTTGAAGAGCCGTATTCCATTTAGATATGTTTTTTTCTATTCAATAATATCTTTTCTCTAACTTTTTTGTAACTTTGCACCCTTAAAATAAGGAGGGTCGCTTTAGCACGTCTCAAAGTGCCTCCTTAATCGTTAAATTGTAAATAGTTAAATTGCAAATAAGATGGGTAAGAAGTTTGCCGAATATTCGCAGTTCGACCTCTCAAAGGTAAACGCGGAAGTGTTGAAGAAATGGGACGAGAACCAGGTTTTCGCCAAGAGTATGACAGAACGTGAAGGCTGTCCTTCTTTCGTTTTTTATGAAGGACCGCCCTCTGCCAACGGTATGCCGGGCATTCACCACGTAATGGCTCGCTCCATCAAAGATATTTTCTGCCGTTACAAAACCATGAAAGGTTTCCTGGTGAAACGTAAAGCCGGCTGGGACACACACGGACTTCCTGTGGAACTGGGTGTGGAAAAAGCAATGGGTATCACCAAGGAAGATATCGGTAAAACGATCTCCGTAGCCGACTATAACGCTGCTTGCCGCAAAGATGTGATGAAGTTCACCAAAGAATGGGAAGATCTGACTCACAAGATGGGGTATTGGGTAGACATGACCGATCCTTATATCACCTACGACAACCGCTACATCGAAACTTTGTGGTGGCTGTTGAAGCAACTCTATACAAAAGGGTATCTTTATAAAGGATACACCATACAGCCGTATTCTCCCGCTGCCGGAACAGGACTGAGCTCACACGAACTGAACCAGCCCGGTTGCTACCGCGACGTGAAGGATGTGACCTGTGTGGCACAATTTAAGATGAAGAACCCGAAGCCGGAAATGGCAGAGTGGGGAACTCCGTACTTCATAGCATGGACCACTACTCCGTGGACATTGCCTTCAAACACCGCGCTTTGCGTAGGCCCGAAGATAGATTACGTAGCCGTACAAAGCTATAACGGATACACCGGAGAGAAAATCACCGTTGTACTTGCCAAAGCTTTGCTCTACACGCACTTCAATAAGAAAGCGGAAGACATCGCCCTGGAAGATTACAAACCGGGAGATAAGCTGATACCGTTCAAAATTGTAGGAGAATATAAAGGTCCGGAACTTGTAGGTATGGAATATGAGCAACTGATACCTTGGGTGAATCCGGGTGAAGGTGCATTCCGCGTAATCTCAGGTGACTATGTGACTACGGAAGACGGTACAGGTATCGTACATATCGCTCCGACATTCGGTGCCGACGATGCCCAGGTAGCGAAAGCCGCCGGTGTTCCGCCGTTGCAACTCATCAATAAGAAAGGTGAACTCCGCCCGATGGTGGACCTGACCGGTAAGTTCTATAAATTGGACGAACTGGACGAAAGCTTCGTGAAAGAGCGCGTAAACGTAGATTTATATAAGGAATATGCAGGCCGTTTCGTGAAGAACGCTTACGATCCGAATCTGACAGATCAGGACGAAAGTCTCGACGTAAGTCTCTGCATGATGATGAAAGCCAACAACCAGGCGTTCAAGATAGAGAAGCATGTGCACAATTACCCGCACTGCTGGCGTACGGACAAACCGGTATTGTATTATCCGTTGGATAGCTGGTTCATTCGCTCTACCGCTTGCAAAGACCGCATGATAGAGCTGAACAAGACGATCAACTGGAAACCGGAAAGCACCGGTACGGGACGTTTTGGCAAGTGGCTGGAAAATCTGAATGACTGGAATCTGAGCCGTTCACGTTACTGGGGTACTCCGCTGCCTATCTGGCGCACGGAAGACAACAGCGAGGAAATCTGCATCGGTTCGGTTGAAGAGCTTTATAATGAAATAGAGAAATCCGTAGCTGCCGGATTCATGAAGTCCAATCCTTATAAGGATAAAGGTTTCGTACCCGGTGAGTACAATGGAGAAAATTATGATAAGATAGACTTGCACCGTCCGTATGTGGATGATATCATCCTCGTATCCAAAGACGGCAAGCCCATGAAGCGTGAAGCGGACCTGATAGACGTATGGTTCGATTCCGGTGCCATGCCGTATGCACAAATCCACTATCCGTTCGAGAACAAAGAACTGCTGGATAGCCATCAGGTTTACCCCGCCGACTTTATCGCTGAAGGTGTGGATCAGACTCGCGGCTGGTTCTTTACGCTCCATGCCATCGCTTCAATGGTATTCGATACCATCTCTTACAAGGCTGTTATCTCTAACGGATTGGTACTTGACAAGAATGGTAATAAGATGTCCAAGCGTCTGGGCAATGGTGTAGATCCTTTCTCAACTATTGAGAAATACGGATCCGACCCCTTACGTTGGTACATGATCACCAACTCTTCTCCATGGGATAACCTGAAATTCGACGTAGACGGCATCGAAGAAGTTCGTCGTAAATTCTTCGGTACATTATATAATACGTATTCTTTCTTCTCACTCTACGCCAATGTAGACGGATTCGAATACAAGGAAGCTGACGTGCCGATGGCTGAACGCCCTGAAATCGACCGTTGGATACTCTCTGTACTGAATACACTGGTGAAAGAAGTGGATACTTGCTATAGTGAATATGAACCGACAAAGGCCGGACGTCTGATATCCGACTTCGTAAACGACAACCTCTCCAACTGGTACGTTCGTCTGAACCGTAAACGTTTCTGGGGTGGTGAATTTACGCAGGATAAGTTATCCGCATACCAGACTCTGTACACTTGTCTGGAAACCGTTGCCAAATTGATGTCGCCCATCGCTCCGTTCTATGCAGACAAGCTCTATATGGACTTGGTTACTGCAACGGGACGCGACAACGTGGTATCCGTACACTTGGCTAAATTCCCCGAATATAAGGAGGAAATGATAGACAAGGAACTGGAAGTCCGCATGCAAATGGCACAAGACGTAACTTCCATGGTATTGGCTTTGCGCCGCAAGGTGAACATCAAAGTACGCCAGCCGCTGCAATGTATCATGATACCGGTAGTAGACGAGGAACAACGTGCCCACATCGAAGCAGTAAAGGCACTTATCATGAGCGAAGTGAACGTGAAGGATATCAAGTTCGTAGACGGTGCCGCCGGTGTGCTGGTGAAGAAAGTGAAATGTGACTTCAAGAAGATGGGACCGAAATTCGGCAAACAGATGAAAGCCGTAGCTGCCGCTGTAGCAGAAATGTCACAGGAAGCTATCGCCGAACTGGAAAAGAACGGTTCTTATACTTTGCAACTGGATGGTACGGATGTGCTTGTGGAAGCTACTGACGTAGAAATCTTCAGCGAAGACATTCCGGGATGGCTGGTTGCCAACGAAGGAAAGCTGACTGTTGCCCTGGATGTAACCGTAACAGAAGAGCTTCGCCGGGAAGGCGTTGCCCGTGAACTGGTTAACCGTATTCAAAATATTCGCAAGTCAAGCGGTTTGGAGATAACAGACAAAATAAAGATTACATTATCAAAAAATCAGCAAACAGATGATGCGGTAAACGAATATAAAGACTATATTTGTAACCAGGTTTTAGGAACCTTACTGACGCTGACCGATGAGGTGGAAAACGGCACGGAACTTAACTTTGACGATTTCTCCCTGTACGTAAGCGTTGTAAAAGAATAATAATACTAACGATTTAACACGTAAAGTTATGGCAGAAAAAACAAGATACTCGGATGCTGAATTGGAAGAATTCCGCACCATTATTAATGAGAAGTTAGAATTGGCACAACGCGATTATGAATTGCTGAAAGCCAGTTTAACCGGAGCCGACGGTAATGATACCGACGATACGTCTCCTACGTACAAAGTTTTGGAAGAAGGTGCCAACACCTTGTCCAAAGAAGAAACGACACGCCTGGCTCAACGTCAGTTGAAGTTTATCCAGGGTTTGCAGGCCGCATTGGTACGCATCGAGAACAAAACGTATGGTATTTGCCGTGAAACAGGTAAGTTGATTCCTGCCGAACGTTTACGTGCTGTGCCCCATGCTACACTGAGCATTGAGGCCAAAAATAACGGTAAGAAGTAAGGATGAACAAATACCTCACGAAAGGTCGCATTGCGCTGCTCGTTATTTTCTCGGTATTAATTGCTGACCAGATAATCAAGATCTATGTCAAGACTCACATGTATTGGCATCAGAGCGAAAACGCCATAAAATGGCTTTATGAGAAGCTGGGCATGGTAGATGCAGAACCGCCTACATGGTTTTATATTTACTTTACCGAGAATAACGGTATGGCGTTCGGTATGGAGATATTCGGTAAGTTATTCCTTACCTTGTTCCGTATTGTTGCAGTAGGAGCGATAGGGTGGTATTTGACGAGAATAATCAAGCAGGGCTTGAAGACAGGCTATATCGTATGTGTATCTCTTATTCTTACAGGAGCGTTGGGTAACATCATCGATAGTGTGTTCTATGGTGTGTTGTTCAATGAGAGTACACATTCGCAGATAGCTTCATTCCTGCCGGAAGGCGGAGGATATGCTCCTTTGTTCTACGGAAAGGTGGTGGATATGTTCTATTTCCCTATCATTGATACGAACTGGCCTCAATGGATGCCGTTGGTAGGTGGGGATCATTTCATATTCTTCAGCCCGATATTCAACCTTGCCGATGCCGCTATCAGTTGTGGTATCATTGCCCTGTTATTATTTTACAGCAAATATTTGAATGACTCTTATCATGCAATAAAGAAATCATGAAAGGTCTGCATCGAATTCAATGGTTTAGCATATTCCTGTTAGCATCTTGTTTGACAGCCTGTCAGGTGAAAAGACCGAAGGTGGTTATATCGGATGCTAAGATGGAAAATGTGCTTTATGACTACCATATAGCAAAGGCTATGGGGGAAGAAGTTCCTTATACCGATGGCTATAAAAGGGTGTTGTACATTGAATCGGTGTTTAAAAAGCATGGCATTACGCAAGCCGAATTTGACTCTTCAATGGTTTGGTTCACACGTAATCCGGAAGTACTCACCAAGATTTACGAGAAAGTAAACGCAAGGCTGAAAGCGGAGCGGGATGTTGTCAACCATTTAATTGCCATACGTGACAATAAGCCGAAGGAAAGTCTTCCGGGTGACAGTATTGATGTATGGGCATGGCAACGTATCTATCAGCTGACAGGCATGCCGATGGACAACAAGATTACTTTCGTATTACCCTCAGATACCAACTTTAAAGACCGCGATACTTTGCGGTGGAACGTTCGTTTCCGCTTCCACAACGGTGCGCCAGATTCCTTATATGCTCCCGTCATGGCTATGCAGATTGTCTATAAGGACAGCATAATCAGTGATATTCAGAAAGTATATAAATCGGGTATGGAAACGGTTTCCCTCTTTGCCGATACGTTGGGAGAAATCCGGGAAATACGTGGGTATATCTATTATCCTGCAGCACAGGCTACCCGTACATTGCTGACCGACCGCATTTCACTGATGCGTTATCATGCTACGGATACACTGTCGTTTGCTAAGAATGATTCTATTCAGAAAGATTCTGTTAAGACAGAGAAAATAGAACCTCAGGAACTCAAGAAAGAGGAACTGAAACCTGTGGAAGAGAAGATAAATGATAATCCGCGCAGACGTGATGCTGCCCGTCCTCGCCCGTCTTCGGAACCTACACTGAAGAAGTTGGACAATCCGGAGCACGTTCAATTCCGTAAAGATAACCCCTGATGATCAAACGATTTGCTTCACACTTTATTTTTCTGCCCGGACATGGTTATCTCAAACAATATGTAGTAGGGGTGGAAGAAGGACAAGTCGTGTCCGCCTTTCCCTTGACAGAGGAAATTGAAGGAGTAGAATGGTTTCCCGGAGTCATTGCTTTATTGAATAATGAAGAAGATATTTCCAAAGGGTACTCCAGTATATTTCAGAAAGCAAATGAAGTATTACAGGAACTTCCGGAAGTTTTCTGCCCAAAAACGTTTCCTTCCGGAATAAGTGCTTATCTACTTTATCCTTTCGATTTTACAACGATGCTGCCTGTCGACGGAACTCGGCACAGACTACTGCGGTAGCAATTGCCACATTCAGTGACTCGGACGTTTCCCTCTCTGCGGGATAATTGGGAATATAAAGTTTGCGGTTTATGAGTTGCTCCACTTCTTTCCCGATTCCGTTGCCTTCATTGCCCATCACAATCAATCCGTTGGATGATAACTTCTGTGTGTACATATTTTCTCCGTCGAGGAAAGTACCGTAAACAGGTATATCCTTCAGGCTTTGAATGAGGTCGGGCAGGGGAGTATAGTGCAGTTTTACACGGGCAATGCCTCCCATGGTGGCTTGAACCGTCTTTGGATTATATACATCCACGGTGTTCGGGGAACAGAAGATATGCTCTATACCAAACCAGTCTGCCAAGCGAATGATAGTGCCCAGATTTCCCGGATCTTGTACATCGTCCAGCGCCAGGCACAGCGAATGACTGATGACGGAAGCATCCGTTTCATATTCCGGCTGCTCGAATACGGCAAGTACTTGCTGGGGAGTTTTCAATAAGCTGGCACGGGAAAGGTCTTCTTCAGACACTTCCGAAACATCTTCTACCGGAAGCTTGGGATGTTGCGATAACCATTCGGGCGTAGCTACCAGAAAACGGCAGGGAAAATGTCCCAACAAATCGCCTACCAGTTTAGGACCCTCTGCCAGAAAGACTTTTTCTGTTTTACGATTCTTCTTCAGCTCCAACGAGTGGATATATTTGATGCGGTTTTTGCTCAGTGCCATAGCTTAAATGTTATCGTTTGGCAAAAGTACGTGATTATTTCTATATAATCAAAAAACGGAACACACTTCATCCGGTTTTTTATTTCGGAAAAGAAAAAATAGATTTATATTTGTAGTCAATTATGCGCAATTTATTAATTCTGGTATGAAGAAAGGCTTCCACTACGCACTACTTACTGCTGCCATACTTACATTAGCTTCCTGCTCGACCACCAAATATGTGCCGGATGGTTCATACTTGCTGGATGAAGTGCGCATACATACTGATAATAAAAATGTGAAGCCTTCTAATTTGTCCATATATGTGCGGCAAAATCCGAACTCCAAATGGTTTAGTCTGATTAAAACCCAGCTGTATGTTTACAACTGGTCGGGACGTGATTCTACCCGTTGGGTGAACCGGGCTTTACGCAGGCTGGGAGATGCTCCTGTTATCTATAGTAAGGAAGAAACCGAACGTTCACGGGAGGAAATGACGAAAGCCGTTCAGAATATGGGGTACATGGGTGCTACCGTAGAGTACATTCCCAAAATCAAGAAGAAAAAGGTAAAACTGGCTTATAAAGTAAATACCGGAGAGCCGTATATTGTCCGTAGCCTGAAATATGATGTTCAGGATGAAAAAATCTGGGAATATATGCAGAAAGATTCTGCATCGACCTATTTATCCGAAGGTATGTACTTCAATGCCAACATACTGGACAGTGAACGCCAACGGATCACGGGTAACCTGCTTCGCAACGGTTATTATAAATTCAATAAAGATTATATTTCTTATACGGCGGATACGGTACGTGGCACTTATCAGGTGGATCTAACCTTGCACCTGGCACGATACAGACAGCATTCCGGTGCTGAATTGCAGGATCATCCACAGTATACGATTAATAAAGTGAATTTCATTGCGGACTATGACGTGCTGCAATCTTCAGCTCTCAGTAGTGTGGAAATCAATGATTCAATACACTATAAAGGGGTTCCCATATATTATAAAGATAAATTGTACCTGCGTCCTAAAGTTTTGACTGATAATCTGCGGATAACTCCGGGAGATCTTTACAATGAACAGGATGTGCAACGCACTTACTCCAACTTCGGACGTCTGCCGGTATTGAAATATACCAATGTACGTTTCTTCGAAACACAGGTAAATGATAGCGCAAAGCTGAATGCCTATGTTATGCTGACGAAGAACAAACATCAGTCTGTATCTTTCGAACTGGAAGGAACGAACTCTGCGGGTGATTTGGGTGCCGCAGCATCTGTATCTTTTCAGAATCGCAATGTATTCAGAGGTTCCGAAACTTTTCTGGTTAAGCTTCGCGGAGCTTACGAAGCTGTTTCCGGTTTAGGGTATAAGAATGACAACTATACGGAACTCGGTGTGGAAACCAGTATAAACTTTCCCCGCTTCATGTTTCCGTTCATATCCAATGACTTTAAGCGGAAGATAAGGGCAACCACAGAATTCGGGCTGCAATATAATTATCAGATGCGTCCCGAGTTTACACGCATCGTTGCATCCGGTTCATGGAGTTATAAATGGGGTTTGCAGCGACAGCGTTCGCAGCATCGTATAGACTTGCTGGACATCAACTATTTATATATGCCGTGGATAGAACCCGAGTTTAAAAACAATTTCCTGAACGATGAGAAGAACTATCTGCTGGAGTATAACTATAAAGACCGTTTGATTGTCCGTACCGGGTACAGCTATATCTATAACAGCGCAGGACAAGCATTGATGAACAATGCAGTGATTGGTAATTCTTATAGTATACGTTTTAACTTTGAGTCTGCGGGAAATCTCCTGTATGTACTTTCTAAAATGAGTAATTTAAAGAAGAATGATCAGGATGAATACACTATCTTGAATATTCCGTATGCACAATATATAAAAGGTGACCTGGACTTTGCCAAAAATATCGTCATCGATAACCGTAACTCCATTGCATTTCATATTGGGGGAGGTATTGCCATTCCTTACGGAAACGCACGGATGATTCCTTTCGAGAAACGTTATTTCTCGGGTGGAGCAAACAGTGTACGCGGATGGTCGGTACGTAGTCTCGGTCCCGGTACTTTCTCCGATGAAAAAGGTAACTTCATGAACCAGTCGGGTGACATCAAGTTGGATGCCAGTATAGAATACCGCACACGTTTATTCTGGAAGTTCAGAGGTGCTTTGTTTGTAGATGCGGGAAATATTTGGACGATTCGCGAATATCAGGATCAACCGGGGGGGAAATTCAAGTTCGACCAGTTTTATAAGCAAATAGCCGTAGCTTACGGTGTGGGATTACGTCTGGATCTGGATTTCTTTGTACTTCGCTTTGATGGTGGTATGAAGGCTATTAACCCTGAAAAGGGAAAGGAGCGTTATCCCATTCTGCGTCCTGACTTCGGACGTGACTTTGCTTTCCACTTTGCAGTAGGTTACCCATTCTAAAAAATCGGGAGGGGTATAAAAAGCAACGGGCGAATGATTGCTCATCCGCCCGCATATTCAAATTCTTTTCTTAATTAGCGTGCAGCGTAATAAGTGTTGATCATCGTTGCCTGACGAGCAGCAGCTACGCCTTGTGCATCCAATGTCACATTCATTGCTTCACCATTCGGCAGATACATCTGTGCGGTGCCGTCACCGTTCATTTGCAGCAATTCAGTGCTAACACCTTCTGCAACAACATTCCAAGTGTTCAATTCTTTGTCGTAAACCAGCTCCATAGCAGTGGTTTCACCTTCTTTTGTGATAGAGTAACCGTTCTCCAATGTTTTTACGAGATAGTTTCCGTTTTCACCTTTTACTTTCTTCACATCACCCACGTTAGCCATCGGATTGGAACCGCTCCAGAATTCAATGGAGTTGATTACCAACGCATCTGCCAGATAGCAAACAGGATATACGGGGATAATGTTGCAAGCCAGATAAACAAGCTCATTAACAAACTTTGTACCGATACTTTGGTTCCAATTTACCAATTTACTGTGCAGGCCAAAAGAACCGATACAAGAACTGAAAAGAAATGCGCCACAAATCATCACGGTTGCAGCCAAATTCAAATTACTCTTTTTCATAATTACTTTCTTTTGTTTTACTGAGTTTATTGATTTAACTCTTTGCTCTTTTTCTTCGGGCAAATATAAGTGCTTTTTGTGAAAAATACACTTAAATAAGAGACAAAAACAATTTTTCAGTTAAACAGCCCCGGTAAAATTAAGGCTTTTTGGGAGTTAAAGCCTTACCCAGCCAGTGGTCTACGGCAAACTTTCCAGGACCGATAATATACATCAGTACGTATACCACCAGATATATGAAAGCCAGTTCTTTGACCGCAAACGGATCGTTTCCGTGAATAACAAAGAATGCCATCCCCATTGTAAATATCATCGGTAGCATAGCCAGACGGTAAAGGAAACCAATGATAAATGCCATAGAACAAGCCAATTCACCGAATATGGCTAATCCCAGGGAAAGAGGACTGCCCACACCCAGCGGATCGGGAAATACAGCGGATAACTCCTGATAATTGGACCACTTCTCGATACCATGGTTCATTAGTAACACACCAAATATAATTCTCACTATTAATAATATAGCAGACGTTGCTGCTCCATCCGGTTTAGACGGGAATAAAAATTTGTAAAGCATAGTCGTTCGTTTAAACATTTATATTTAATATAACGAAAAATAAGGCATTATGGTTTATCTCTACGCAAAGGTTTTATAATTACCCGCAAAGAAGGATCGTATGTAAAGTAACTCCACATCCAGTCTACAAAGATAAACAGACGGTTCTTTACACCGACAATACTCATTAAGTGGATGAATAACCATACTGCCCACGCGGGGAAACCACCGAAACGAAGGTTTTTCAGTTCCACCACTGCGTGATTGCGTCCTATGGTAGCCATAGAACCTTTGTTGTGATAAACAAAAGGTTGCATTTCAAGCCCCCGTTCCTTTCTATCCAGATTCTGGATCAGATTATGGGCTTGCTGAATGGCTGGCTGAACTACTTGTGGATGTCCCTTCGGGTATTCCTTGGAAATCATAAGTGCAGTATCACCGATGGCAAAAATATTGTTATAACCCTGAACACAGTTGTAGAGATCAACAAGGAGGCGGTTACCGGGGCCATAGGCTTCCTTTGCAAGTCCCTCTATGCTGTTGGCGCGTACACCTGCAACCCAAAAGACATTCATCGTTTCCAGAGTACTGTTATCACTCAGTGTCATTATTCCATTTTCATAATTCGTAACCTGCACACTGGTTATGATCTCCACGTCACGTTTTAATAAGTAATTTGCCACTTCTTCCGAAGATTTTTCAGAGAAAGCGGAAAGCAGGCGGGGAGCACCATCCACAAGGACAATGCGCATCAGGTTCATATCAAGATCGGGATAGTCTTGCGGAAGCACAAATTTCTTCATTTCTGCCAATGCACCGGAAAGTTCTATACCCGTAGCACCGCCACCTACGATGACAAATGTCATGAGACGTTTTCTTTTCTCCAGATTGCTGGTATTCTGTGCTTTTTCAAAACTTTCCAGTATCTGGTTGCGATTAAACAAAGCTTCCGCAGTGTTCTTCAGGGCCATTGTCCGTTGAGACAGCCCATCGTTACCAAAATAGTTAGTACGGCATCCGGTAGAGACAACCAGATAATCGTATGAAAGAGCTCCGATGGAAGTCTCCAGAATATTATCTTCGGGAATTACCCGTTGCGCCTCACAAATACGTATATGGAAATGTTTTCTCTTTTTAAATATCTTGCGGTAAGGAAAAGAAATTGCACTTGGTTCAATACCGGCGGTTGCTACCTGATAGAGTAGGGGTTGGAAAATATGATGATTATTCTTGTCCAATAACACTATCTGGAATTTATCACTTCTCAATTTTCGTGCCAACTTCAATCCACCGAAGCCACCACCCACAATCACAAGTCGTTTTCGTCCCTCTTTATCGGGAATATCCATTTTTGTTTTCATAATGAAGTTCGTTATTCGTTCTAAAAGAATAACGTTAAAACGGGAATAAAGTTCTGAAATTCTTATTTCTTCCCCCTTTTTTCTTAATGGAAGAAGTTCGAACAAAACACTTCACAAAATTGTTGTTATATGGTTAAAATAAAACTAAATTTGCCGACGTAGTTTTCTACAGGTGTAATCATGGACGCTAAACTAACGAGATGGATATTACCGGTGCTGCTATTGATAATAGCCACCGATATATGGGCACAAGGCCCCACAGGAACAGATGTTTCAGTCGAATCTTCTGTATCTGTAACTGACACTTTACCACAAAAGAAAAGTTTCTTCAAGAAATTCCTGGACTATTTTAATGATGCCAATAAAGAGAAAAAAAACAAGAAGTTTGACTTCAGCGTTATCGGAGGGCCTCATTACTCCAGTGATACCAAGTTCGGTATCGGTCTGGTAGCCGCCGGATTATATCGTACAGACCTGAATGACACCATCCTTCCGCCATCTAATGTATCTTTATACGGTGATGTATCTACGGTAGGTTTCTATTTGTTGGGTGTACGTGGAAACCACCTCTTTCCACAAGACAAATACCGTCTGAATTATAATCTTTATTTCTATTCGTTCCCCAGCTTGTATTGGGGAAAAGGATATGAAAACGGTTCTAATGACGATAATGAGAGTGATTACGACCGCTTCCAGGCACAAGTAAAGGTAGACTTCATGACTCGTGTAGCGCGCAACTTCTATATCGGTCCGATGGCTGTCTTTGATTATGTCTACGGCCACGATTTTGAAAAGCCCGAACTGTGGGAAGGAATGAAAGCACGGACTACCAATATAAGCCTCGGATTCTCATTACTCTATGATTCACGGGATTTCCTCACAAATGCCTATAGTGGCTATTACCTGAGAATAGACCAACGATTCAGTCCCGCATTCCTCGGTAATAAATATGCTTTCAGCAGCACAGAGCTGACTACCAGCTATTATCATCCTGTATGGAAAGGGGGAGTATTGGCTGGGCAATTCCATACATTGCTGAATTACGGTAATCCGCCTTGGGGACTGATGGCAACATTGGGAAGTTCTTATTCCATGCGTGGCTATTACGAAGGGCGTTACCGTGATAAATGTGCTATGGATGCGCAGATAGAGCTCCGTCAGCACGTCTGGAGACGAAATGGCGTAGCTGTATGGGCAGGAGCAGGAACCGTATTTCCTAAATTCTCCGGCTTCGAAGTTAAACATATCCTCCCTAATTATGGTTTTGGTTATCGGTGGGAGTTCAAAAAGAGAGTAAACGTAAGGTTAGATTTAGGGTTTGGAAAAGGCCAGACCGGATTTATATTCAACATCAATGAAGCTTTTTAAAAACATAAAGAAATGGTTGGAAAATCAGGAGCATTTGTTCTATCTGTTCCTGTTGATCCTGATAGTACCCAATATCATCCTCTGTTTTACAGAGCCGATGCCTGTGGTGGCAAAAGTGTGCAATGTACTGTTGCCATTTGCTTTCTATTATCTATTGATGACTTTGTCGAGAAACTGTGGAAAGATGTTCTGGATCCTTTTCCTATTCATCTTCTTCGGAGCTTTCCAGATAGTACTGCTTTATCTCTTCGGACAGTCCATTATTGCTGTGGATATGTTCCTGAACCTGGTAACCACTAATTCGAGTGAAGCCATGGAGTTACTGGATAATCTTGTTCCGGCATTAGTGAGTGTGATTATCCTTTATATACCGGCATTGATTCTGGCTGTAATCTCCATTATAAAGAAACGGAAATTATCTCCGGAATTTATCCGTCGGGAACGGAAAAAGGCATGGATTGCCTTATTCATTGGTTTTATCTCATTGGGCGCCGCTTACGGACTGGATAAACGTTACGAGCTGAAGTCGGATTTGTATCCGGCCAACGTGTGTTACAATGTAGCACTCGCATTTCAGCGTAATGCCCAAACAAGGACGTATCACCGCACATCAGAGAACTTTACTTTTAACGCCCAGCCTTCCCATCCGGAAGACAGGCGCGAAATTTATATTATGGTAGTGGGCGAGACATCCCGCGCCCTGAACTGGAGTCTTTACGACTATGATCGGGATACGAACCCTGAGCTTTCTAAAATAGAAGGAGTGACCTCTTTCTGCCATGTTCTGACGGAATCGAATACTACGCACAAGAGTGTACCAATGTTACTTTCTCCTGTTTCTGCACAGAATTTCGATTCCATTTATTATCGGAAAAGTATCATTACCGCTTTCAAAGAAGCCGGTTTCCAAACAGCTTTCTTCTCAAACCAGCGGTATAACCATTCTTTCATCGACTTCTTCGGAATGGAAGCGGATACTTATGATTTTATCAAGGAAGATTCCCAGGATTCGCAATATAACCCTTCAGATGACGACCTGTTAATGTTGGTAGAAAAAGAACTTGAGAAAGGAAATCGGAAACAGCTCATTGTATTGCATACCTATGGATCTCACTTCAATTACCGGGAACGTTATCCGGAAGCTGCTGCTTTCTTCTTGCCGGATTTCCCCGTAGATGCAGAAGTGAAATACAGAGATAATCTGATGAATGCCTACGATAATTCCATTCGGTATACGGATAATTTCCTGGCACGTATCATCCACCTATTGGAGGAGCAGCAAGTAGATGCCAGTATGCTTTACACGTCCGACCATGGAGAAGATATCTTCGACGATGGTCGGCACCTGTTTCTTCATGCATCCCCCGTTCCGTCCTATTATCAGCTACACGTACCTTTCCTGCTGTGGACATCCGACAGTTATAGGGAAGAGTATCCCGGGATAGAGAAAGCTGCTTCGATGAACCGACAGAAAAATATATCTTCCAGCATTTCTTTTTTCCAGACCATGATGGAACTGGCCGGAATAGAAACTCCGTATCGCAATGACAGTCTATCTGTCACCAGCCCTCTCTATACAGAGAAATCGAGGGTTTATCTGAACGATCATAATGAACCGCGTCCACTGGATGATATAGGAATGAGAAATGAAGACTTTGAGATGCTGAAAAAAAGTGGTATAGACGCGCAATAATACTATTTACTTTTTCTTCCTGATCTCCTCTTTCTCCAGATTTCTAACAGAAGGAATACACATCATCAGAATTGCAGTCAGTACAATGGCAAAACCACAGTATATAAATATGTTGCCTATTCCCAAAGAGTCGGCTACAAAGCTTGTGACAAGCAGACCGATGATAGAAGGGAACAAACTTATACTGTCGAAAAGCGAGAATACACGTCCCAGATAAATCGGTTTGAACTGCGTCTGCAATAGAGCGGTAAAGGGACCGGATAAAAATGGCACGATAAGCCCTTGTACCACCGTCAGTATGGCAAAAAAGACATACCCATTGCCGGGCAACATACCACATATAGCCAATGCCAGACCAAGTACCGCATAAGAGAACGCGATCATCAGTATCTTCCTGATCTTAGGATTCCAAATCCCCAATAAAGCCCCTCCAGCCAACATACCCACCCCAAAAAGTGTTTCTATCAAACTAATCTGATAAGCTGTTCCGGAGAAAGTATGCAGAGTCATCAGCGGCATCAGGGCGACTATCGGCAGCACAAAGAAAGTAATCAGGATTTCTGTAACCATTACCCAACTAACTCCTCGGTTGCGCATAATCACATGAAAACCGTCGCGCATATCGTTCAATACACTCTTAGCAGAGATATTTTCCTTCTTCGGATTCGGAATGTAAACAAACAGTAGGGAAGTGCAGGCAATGATTGCACCTGCCACATCCAATAACATGACTACACTCATATCGAATGCCAGAAGCAGAACCGCTCCCAACGCAGGGCCACCGATATTACAAATAGACTGGATAGCCTGATTAATTCCCGCAATACGGGTCAGTTCTTTTTCCGGAGCCAGCAATGGAATGGATGATTTCATTGCCGGTGAATGGAACGAACCACCAATGGAACGAAGTGCCAATAATATATAAATGTGCCACAATTCCACAATATCCAGGTAAAATAACAAAGCGATGATACCGGAACAGAGTGCAACGAAACTATCTGCACCTATCATAGTCCATTTCCGATTCCAGCGATCCACATATACGCCTGCAAATGCCCCTAACAAGGCTTGCGGCAACAAGGCAGCAATCATGGCAAAGGACAAAACTTCCGCAGAACCCGTTTTGAGACTAATCCATAAGACGATAGAGAACTGAGCGATGGAACTACTTAATATAGAAAATAGTTGCCCGCTCCATATTATGATAAATTTTTTCTTCCAATTATTCATGATGAGAGTGAAACTATATAATGAAAAACAGATAAATGCCTCCTGTTGTTGCATCTACATACGGGAGATTTCAAGATTCTTTTAGTCTAGTAGCAATAGTCATATCCAGTGACGATAAAAAAGGTTCTGAAACTCAATTGTTTTCAGAACCTTATCTTCGTACACCCTCAGGGACTCGAACCCTGGACCCATTGATTAAGAGTCAATTGCTCTACCAGCTGAGCTAAGAGTGCATCGTTTTTCTTATTTGCGGGTGCAAAAGTAGTCCTTTTATTTTATTCATCCAAGCAAAATAAAATCTTTTTTCGATGAAAGCGGCTTTTTTTAATCAAACTCGTACAAGTCGGAAGGAGTGCTACGCTTTAAAGCACAGAGTTGCACATCTTTACCTACCAATATGCCTTTACTCTTTAATTTCCATTCCACCGTCTTGTAAGCAAGTTCCGGGTGATTATTGTCTTTGCTCAAATGACAAAGCCAGATATATTTCAGATCTTCCGTGATATTTTCAGCCAGGAACTCGGCAGTTGCAATATTGCTCATGTGTCCTGTACGGCTGGTGATGCGCTCCTTTAAATACTGTGGATATGTACCCATACGCAGCATTTCATCATCATAGTTAGCTTCCAGTATCAGGTAGTTCGCTTTACGGATAAACTTGGCAGCAGTAGGGGTGATTTCACCAAGGTCGGTAAGGAACGAGAATACTTTTCCGTCGATTTCAATGCAATAACCCACATTGTCCGTACCGTCGTGGGGAACTTCGAAAGACTCAATGTGAAAATCTTCCAATACCATCGGTTCTTCTTTCTCCAGATAATGAACGGAAGAGTGGAGCTTCTCCGTCATGCAATAACTTTTGTTGATTCCTTCGTGGATACGTGCAGTTGTGTAGACAGGGATGTGCAGTTTCTCACCCAGTCCGCCTACAGCTTTGATATGGTCTGCGTGGTCGTGTGTAACAAATACCGCGCGTATTGTTTCCATACCGATGCCCACCTCCTTCAATGATTTCTTAATAGTACGTACCGCTATACCAGCGTCAATAAGTATTCCGTATTTTTCAGTGCCTATATAATAGCAGTTGCCACTACTTCCGCTCGCAAGGCTTATAAATTTTACTTTCATTATGTTCTCCTCAATTTAGAAAAAGCCGCCACTTTTATGGCAAAGTGACGGCAAATATACATAAAAAATGAGATATTCAGACCTTGGCTTTCTTCTTTTTGTCGATGGATTGGGTGATTTTGGCAAATACTAACAGTGCCAGTGCAGATATCAGACCGATAGCGGCGAAATAGTACCAGATATAATGCGCATTGGTGCTGGCAGCCTCCCATGCTTCACGAGTCTCAAAGAGGACAGGATCGGGACAGTATTTTGTCAACAATACTCCCGCGATACCAAAACCGAAGATGGAAGAGAGGAAGGAATGGAGATGGCTAAATCCAAGATACATACCTTCTTCACCCTTAGGCGCTTGCAGGGAGAAGTACTCCAGATAACGCGGCGAAATAAAACATTCTGCCAAAGCCTGTATCACGATACCGGCTATCATCATTAATGTGATATTGCTCATTCCGCTTATCACGTCATTTCCAAGCAGGTTACCGCATGCCATCAGCAGAGCCGAGAAGGGGATAAGGAACATACCGATATTCATGGAAGTAATAGCCGACCGTTTCGCCACCAAACGCGTCACGAAACTAACGCAACAAACCACTACAAACGGATTTACATTGGCTATCCAACCCGGCTTGGCAGTTTCGCCCGCCATACGGATTACATATTTAGGCATCGTAGCGTATAACTGTTGCTGCACCATCCAGAATCCCGTTATAATCAGGATAAGAATCAGCAGACGCCAGTTTGTTATGATGCGCAGGAAGCCTTGGCCGATTTCACGCATACTTTTTCCTTCGCCTGCCGTATGGGTAGATTTATAGAGCAGAACAACGGAAAGCAATGCCAATATGGTCATCGTAGCAGAGAAATAATTGATATAGATATACGCCTGCTCTCCAATAACATTCCGCAACGGGTCAATCACTGTTTTTCCGGTAAATGCACCAATATTCACCATCATATAAAAGATGGAATAACCGCGTGCGCGGTTTGCTTCCGTAGTTTCTTTTGCCACTGAAGCTGAAATGATAGATTTGATAAACGATCCGCCTACCATGATAACAAACAACACAGGAACGATCATCCAGCGGCTATCGCTATCCGGCAGTCCGGTGAAACGGGTTGCTTTGCCATATTCCACCAAACCGGCAGCTTCCAGCAGGGTAGGGAGAATTCCTAAACCCAGATATCCGACAGACAGCAGCGAAAAAGCAACAATCATGGATTTCCGGAAACCTATCTTATCGGCATAAGCACCCGTGAAGATAGGCAAAAGATAAAGACCACCGGAAAATAAACCGGAAATCATACTCGCTTCAAGGTCGTTGAAGCCTAAAATAGAAGAAAGATAAATAGTGAGAACAATAAAAACGGCATAATACGCCATACGTTCGAACAGTTCGACCGTGTTGCTTACCCAAAAGGCTTTAGTGAACCCTTTAGATACATTTTTGGGTGATTGAGTCATCCTAATATTATGTTGTTAGTGAAAAATTAAGCGCAAAAATACATTTTTATGAAATTATATGCAAATTTCTTTCATATTTGCCTATTGTAAAAGGGAGAGAACGCTTTGTTTTTTCAATAAGATTCGTATCTTTGTTCTGTAATTTTTCAGCATAAAACTATGACAATAGCAGTTGATTTCGACGGAACTATAGTAGAACATCGCTATCCCCGTATCGGTAGAGAAATTCCTTTTGCAACAGACACTTTAAAACTGTTGCAGCAAGATCAGCACAGGCTTATTTTGTGGAGTGTGCGCGAAGGTGAACTTCTGGAAGAAGCCGTTGCCTGGTGCAAAGAAAGAGGAGTGGAATTCTATGCTGTCAATCGTGATTATCCCGAAGAGAAGCAGCAGGACTGTGGATTCTCCCGTAAACTGAAAGTAGACCTTTTCATTGATGACCGTAATCTGGGCGGATTGCCCGATTGGGGACTTATCTATCAGATGATTAAAGAACGTAAAACCTTCCGGGATATCTATACGCAAGGCAATATCCCTGCGGAACAGAACAAAAAGAAGAAGTGGTGGTTTTAGAAAATACCGTCCGGACTTTACCTAACTTATGAAAGTCCGGAGCAGTATCTTCATTGAGAAGAAAAAAAGTGAGATGAAAAAAATGAGTGTATATTACTTATGCTTTTTATGAGTATCTCTGTAGCCATAACTATATCCGTAGCCATATCCGTAACCATATTTCTTTTCCGCCAGATTACCACCATTTACTACTAAAGATATTTGGTTTAGTTGCCCTGATCGTTGTATCTCGACAATTTCAGACAACACATTCTTGTGCGTATAATTCATGCGGCACACATAGAGTGTGAAATCAGTCACTTTACTCAAGCTCAATGTATCACTAATCAATCCCACCGGAGCCGAGTCCACAATGATATAATCAAACTGTTCACGGAAATACGCGAATGCCTCTTTCAATCGGGCTCTTTCCAACAGTTCTGCCGGATTAGGAGGGATAGGTCCGGCAGGTGCGACGAATAATTGCTCATGTACTCCTGACGGGAAGATTATATCTTCCGGTTTTATCTCATTGTCCGAAAGGTAACTGGTCATACCTACATGACTCTTTATTCTGAAATACTCCGCCAGTCTGGGACGGCGGATATCCAGACCCACTACCAGTACCCGGCATCCCAGAAAAGCAAAGGTCAGAGCCAGGTTGATGCTGATGAAACTCTTTCCTTCTCCGCTAATGGTAGAGGTCATCAGGATACATTTTTTGTCACCGTCTTCAGTAAGAAAACGCAGATTGCTTCTCATGCGGCGAAAAGATTCTTCCATGATGCCGTTTTGTCCTTCTTCAACACCACCACCTTCTTTGGTATACGGAATGATTCCCATTACAGAAATTTGTGTACTCTCTACTTCTGCTACCGACATTATTTTAGTACGGAAAATGCCTCCGAACAAAATAACTCCTGCCGTCATTGCACATGCCAGAAACAGACTTCCGGCATAAATCATCATGCTTCGCGGAGCTATCGGTCTGTCAGCAGATAGGGGAGCATCAATCACTCTTGCTTTGTTCATTGTGGCTGCCAAAGAAATAGCTGCCTGTTCACGCCGTTCAAGCAACATCAGATATAGGTTTGCCTTAATTTGCTGTTGACGGTCTATGTTATTGAACTCCCTTTCCTGCTTCGGCATATTTCCGATACGGGAGTTGAAATAATCGGTTTTACGCAGAATATCAGTGCGTGCTATGCTCAGTCCGTCTTTCACACCGACCACAGAACTTACTACATTTCTTCTCAATGCATCAATGCGAATATCCTGATTTACCACCGTCGGATTATCTGCTTTCATGGTGTTCATCAGCCGTTCACGTTCCAGCAGTTCCTTGTTATATTCGTTAATCAGTTGCACCAGTTCCGTATCGGCAATCCCCGTATTCACCGGTAATAGCGAAAAACGGTGTTTATCATCCGACAAATAGTTATAAATATAGTTAGTCATATTTAGTTGCATCTCCACATCCAGCAACTTCTTTTCGTATTCATTGTTTGTATTCAGATCCAGAGTCATGTTAGTTTTCAAATCGCTCAGACGTTCTTTTTGTTTGTATTGCTCCAGATGCTTTTCTACAAATCCCAGTTCGTTGCTGATACTGTCCAAACGTTCTTCCAAAAAGATGAGTGTATTTCCTGTCACCTTATTCTTATCATCCATTGCATCCCGGTTGTAGACTTCAATCAACTTGGCAAGAAAAGCTTCTGCACGATCCTTATCCGTATCCTTGAAGGTCAGACTGATGATAGAAGTTTTCTTTGAGGTAGTGGTGACCACCAGCTGACCGGAATAATCGTTTACGGCATCAATAGGACGGCAAATACTTATCTTTATGGCCTCGGAAAACTGATATCCGGGCAGTAATCTTAGAGTGCATCGTCCGGCAGGAGTTTCTATAAAAGCGGGGAAACCTGTGAAAGTCTCCGTTACACAAATATCGTCCAAGGCGCTGCTCACGGCATAACGTTCACCTGCTTTCTCTACTTGTATCAGCAATGTTCCGCTCAATGTATCTATGGATGCTTTATCCATAGAAGCAATGATGGGAGGTGTCGTGGTTTCATTATAGAAAAGTCCATCTTTCACCTTGTACTTCGTATGCAGATTCAGCTCATTAATCACTTGCAGCAGGATAGAGCGTGAACGCAATATCTCCATTTCATCTTCAATCTGCGTATTTGCAGAGGTGAGGGAAGAAGGAGCGACTTTCTGAAATAGCTCATCAATGGCCTTATTGCTTCCTTCCGAATCCTTGATGACAACAGAAGCCGTCGCCTGATAGATGGGAGTAGCTACATGTACATAAATGTATGCTCCGGCAAGTGCTACCACAGCAGCCAGCAGAAACCACCGCCAGTGCGCCAACAATTTGTAGAATAGTTCAATCAGGTCTATTTCTTGTTCCTGCATTTGATTAGTGTCTGTTTGATTGGTGTTCATATATATAGATTGTGTTAGTTAGTGAATTATACTTTTTATCGTAAAATATTGACCATTAACCCCGCCAGGGATATAAGTATAGAGGTTATGGAAATCAGAAGATTGGTGGAAGAACCAATGTTGGCACTCTGTTTCTTCGCCTTGTTCGGCTCCACGTAGAGGATGTCGTTTTGCCGTAGATAGAAGTCGGGGGAATAGATGATGTTTTCATCATTCAGGTTGATGGTGATAAGTTTTTGTTTGCCGTCTACGGTGCGGATGATACGTACATTATCCCGCTTCCCGTATATGGTCAGATCACCCGCCATTGCTACAGCTTCAAAGACATTCACCTGTTCGTTATTTACGGTATAGACTCCCGGGCGGCTTACTTCTCCAATTACGGAAATCTTATAGTTTACCAACCGGACAGTTACGATAGGACGCTCTTTCAAGTAGCGTTCCAGTTTCCCCACAATCAGTTCAGAGGTTTCCTGAGTGGTCATTCCACCTACTTTCAAGGTGCCGAGTACAGGGAAAACGATCTCGCCCTGATTGTTCACCAGATAGTTTTGCAGGGTAGGTTGTGAAACTAAATTAGTGGAATTGATTCCTGTTTGCGAAGCAGGTACCACTAAATTGAAAGGCAAGGCGGCTTCCGGTTCAGAACAACTGACGGAGATGGTAAGCAAATCTTTAGGCATGATGCGGGCATCATATTCTATAAGAGTGTCCCGGAATCCCTCATTCAGCTTTTGCAAATAGGATACTTGCCTGCTTGATGAACAGGAAGAACAGAGCAGGCACAGAAAAGTTACCGCACATAAGACAGATATAGTATTTCTCATCGTGTATATCCGGTGCCGAAAGTCCCCATACGACACCTATAAATAAAATGAAAGCGTGGGAACTGCTGCCATTATCTGTCAAGAGGTATCGCCAAACACCCGGATATAGATAATAAAGACAACAGCCCACGCTCTACTATACATTTGGATATACAGCGAGCATGAGCGTTTTGTTGCCTATTATTCTTATACCCATTTGAAATTTGGCGATTTCCTTGACAAGAATAATATGGTAAACGCTTCTAACTATTTAATATGTAGTCTTTTAGGAGTATATCAGAATATTCCTAAAGATGTCGCAAAGTTAATGAATAATTTATAAAAGCCAATAACATAGAGAAAATTTCTCTTTCATATATATAATATCTCATGCAAGGTTAAAGGATATACCCGATTATTATTAAAAAATAATATTACTTACATGCACATGTTAGTGCTATTGATATGTACATGTTGATGATGCTAACATCCGGGTGTTGATAGTGCCAACATGTACATGTAAGTAACATCATTCTTTAAAGAAGCGTTGTATATATATAAAAGAAAAGGAGCGCATCAATATAACTTTGATGCACTCCTTGCTATGAGTAAAAAGTAATTCTTCTTTTAGAACTTGAAGAAATTCTTAGCGTTATAATAGCTGATATCTTCAATCATCTGGTTCACGCGGTCCATTTCAGAAGCCGGAATTTCACCATTTTCAATATCACGGCCAACAAGATTACATAATGTACGGCGGAAATATTCATGACGCGGATAGGAGAGGAATGAACGAGAGTCCGTCAACATACCTACAAAACGGCTCAGCAGACCCAGTACGGAAAGAGCATTCATCTGTTTCTCCATACCGTCTTTCTGATCAAGGAACCACCAGCCGGAACCAAACTGTATCTTACCCGGAATTGTACCATCCTGGAAGTTGCCCAACATAGTGGCAATAACTTCATTAGCGCACGGATTGAGGTTATAAAGAATAGTCTTCGTCAACTTGCCTTTGGAATTCAAGCGGTCGAGGAATTTAGACATTGCCTTAGCAGTAGTAAATTCACCGATAGAATCGAAACCAGTATCAGCACCGAGCAACTTGAACATCTTGCTGTTATTGTTACGGATAGCGCCATAGTGGAATTGTTGTGTCCAGCCTTTTTCCCAGTCCATTTCACCGAAGATAACCAGCATAGCTGATTTGAATTTCAGGATTTCTTCCTTGGTCAGTTCTGCTCCACCATATACCTTATTAAATATAGCTTTGATTTCAGCATCTGTATAGTCTTCTGCGTAGAATTCTTCAATACCGTGGTCAGACAATTTACAGCCTTGTTCAGCAAAGAAGTCATGACGCTTGCGCAGGGCAGCTATCATATCATCGAAATTAGAAATAGCAACACCACTTACTTCAGCCAGTTTCTCAACGTATGCACGGAAGTCAGCAGGAACTTCTACAGCCATTGCCTTGTCAGGACGCCATGTCGGCAACATTTTGATTTCAAAACCACTTTCGCGTGTTTGAATATGATATTCCAGAGAGTCAATAGGATCATCCGTAGTACAAACAGCTTCCACATGATAACGGCGCATCATACCACGAGCAGAGTATTCCGGTTGAGCCAGCTTCTCATTACACTCGTCATAAATCTCACGGGCAGTCTTCGGGCTCAGGATCTTATCGATACCGAACGCTGTCTTCAACTCCAAGTGTGTCCAGTGATACAAAGGATTACGGAAAGTATAAGGAACGGTTTCAGCCCACTTTTCAAATTTTTCCCAGTCGGAAGTATCCTTACCTGTGCAGAAACGTTCGTCTACACCATTGGTACGCATAGCACGCCATTTGTAATGGTCGCCGCCCAACCAGATTTCAGTCAATGACTTAAACTGATAGTCGTCCGCTACCATTTTAGGGATTAAGTGACAGTGATAATCGATAATCGGCATCTTGGCCGCATGTTCATGATACAACTTCTGTGCGGTTTCTGTCTGCAACAGGAAGTTTTCATCCATAAATTTTTTCATTCTACTGTGTTTTAAGTATATAAAAATATTACTTTCTCTTTTCTATACCTATATAGTATTGATTGTAAAGCTAATAGGCAAGATATTGGTTTTTGCTTTTATTAACCGTTATCGAACACAAAAGTAGAAAATTTACTTGGAGAAACAAAATAATTCGTATCTTTGCCGCAAATATTTATAATATTTAAGTTTTAGACATTGAACCTTTAGTGCCTTAAAACGAATGAGACAAAGAATATGGAAAACAAGAACTACACCATTAAAGACATTGCCCGCATGGCGGGTGTTTCTGCCGGAACTGTGGACCGCGTGTTGCACAATCGGGGAGATGTTTCTGCTGCCAGCAGGGAGAAGGTTCAAAAAGTGCTTGATGAAATAGACTATCATCCTAATATGTTTGCCATTGGCCTGGCAGCCAAGAAGCGCTACCGTGTTCTGTGTATTATACCTTATTATGTGGAACATGACTATTGGCATTCCGTTGCAGAAGGCATCAACCGTGCCGCACAAGAGTTGCGTCCTTTTAATGTAAGCGTGGACTTTTTGTGCTACCATCATGCCGACCGGCTTTCTTATGAAAAAGCCTGCGCAAAGCTCCGCAAAGAAATAGTGGATGCCGTATTGATCGCTCCCAATTTCCGTGAAGAGACAATGTCGCTGACATCTTATCTGGAAGGGAAAAAGATACCTTACGCATTTATCGACTTTAATATAGAAGACACCCATGCACTCTGCTACATCGGCCAAGACTCCCAAACAAGCGGGTATATGGCTGCTAAAATCCTGATGCGCAAGTACAAGGAAGAACAGGAACTGATACTATTTCTTAATAATAAAAAGAATAGTCCGGCAGAAATACAGATGCAACGACGCATGGACGGTTTCATGAATTTTATTGCACAGGAACATGAGAATCTGGTGGTTCATGATGTAGTACTGAATAAAGAAGATGATGAAGCCAACCGCCGGACACTGGAAGATTTCTTTGCCGCACATCCCAAGGCAGTATTAGGAGCCGTTTTTAACTCACGTGTCTACCAGGTGGCAGGATATCTACAGGAAACAGGACACCATTTGGAAGGACTAGTTGGATACGACCTTCTGCCAAAGAACGTGGAGTACCTGAAATCCGGCGAAGTAAATTATCTCATCGGACAACGACCGGGACTGCAAGGATACTGTGGCGTAAAAGCTCTGTGCGACCATGTCGTATTCAAACGTCCAGTGACCGGTGTAAAGTATATGCCTATCGACATCCTGATGAAAGAAAACATCAATTTCTATTTTGAATTTGAATAAACATCATAATATCAATCACTTTAAAAACGATTTTTAAGCATGAAAGCATTAAACAAACAGACCGCTCCCAAGGCTCAGCGCCCGGAACGTATCATTCAATTCGGTGAAGGAAACTTCTTACGTGCATTTATCGACTGGATTATTTATAACATGAACGAAAAAACTGACTTCAATAGCAGTGTTGTAGTAGTTCAACCCATCGACAAAGGTATGGTAGACATGCTGAATGCACAGGATGATCTTTATCACGTAAACCTGCAAGGATTGGATAAAGGAGAAACTGTCAATAGCCTGACAATGATCGACGTTATCAGCCGTGCACTGAATCCTTACACTCAGAACAATGAATTCATGAAGTTGGCTGAGCAACCGGAAATGCGTTTCGTAATCTCCAACACTACGGAAGCCGGTATCGCTTTCGATCCCTCCTGCAAACTGACTGACGCTCCGGCTTCTTCTTATCCGGGCAAACTGACTCAACTACTGTATCATCGCTTCAAGACATTCAACGGTGATAAGAGCAAAGGTCTGATTATTTTCCCATGCGAACTTATCTTCCTGAACGGTCACAAACTGAAAGAAACCATCTACCAATATATCGAATTATGGCAATTGGGGGATGAATTCAAGACTTGGTTTGAAGAAGCATGTGGTGTGTACGCTACGCTTGTTGACCGTATTGTTCCGGGATTCCCGCGCAAGGATATTGCAGCAATCAAGGAAAAATTGCAGTATGATGATAATTTGGTGGTACAGGCTGAAATCTTCCACCTCTGGGTCATCGAAGCCCCGCAGGAGATTGCCAAAGAATTCCCTGCTGACAAGGCTGGTTTGAATGTATTGTTCGTTCCTTCTGAAGCACCGTATCATGAAAGAAAAGTAACGTTGCTGAATGGCCCTCACACTGTTCTTTCTCCAGTAGCTTATTTGTCGGGCGTAAACATTGTGCGTGATGCTTGTCAACATCCGGTTATTGGTCAGTACATCAATAAGGTAATGTTCGATGAGTTGATGGAAACATTGAACTTGCCGAAAGATGAGTTGAAGAAGTTTGCGGAAGATGTATTGGAGCGTTTCAACAATCCGTTTGTTGACCATGCCGTTACCAGCATTATGCTGAACTCTTTCCCGAAATATGAAACTCGTGACCTGCCTGGCTTGAAGACTTATCTGCAACGCAAAGGTGAATTGCCTAAGGGACTGGTTCTCGGTTTGGCCGCTATCATTACTTATTATAAAGGCGGTGTTCGTGAAGACGGTGCTGAGATTACCCCGAACGATGCTCCGGAAATCATGCAATTACTGAAAGATCTGTGGGCAACAGGCGACACCCAGAAAGTAACCGAAGGTGTACTTGCTGCAACTTCTATCTGGGGCGAAGATTTGAATAATATCCCGGGACTTACCGCTGCTGTGAAAGCTGATCTGGATTCTATCCAGGAAAAAGGTATGCTGGAAACAGTAAAGGGAATTCTTTAATTAATCTACAAGTATCACAAAGGAGATAGGGCGGGGCGGAGGCTTCGCCCTATTTTTTTCTATTATCCCTTTGCTTTCCATAAAAAAAAGATTTTCTTTGCAATAAATAACATTTTCAAGCTCACGAAGTATGGTTACAAGCTACAAGTAGCTGCGCTATATTCCGAAAGACACTTGTAGCTTGTAGCTGATTCATAACTGAAAAGAAAGATATTAATTCCCCCAAGAGGTTATAACGATAAATAAAATAGACTAAGTAATAAGCAAGAAATAACTTATACTATCTCAATTCCCAGGAGGAGGAGAATTGAGATAGTACAGACTAATTAATAACGAGTACTTATATGAAAGAAGAATTAAAAAGAAGAGAGTATTGTAAGACGACTTCTTTAACGAAAAGTCTTATTGCTTTTGTAGTATGCCTGGTATGTTTTGTTTTTTTTCTTTTCTGGAGTCCTTCACGAGAACTGGCAAAAAAAGATGTGAAGATTGTGTTGAAGGAAGACTGTAATAAATGGATATATGTATGGTCTGGTGAGAGTGGAAAACTTGAAGAAACCAACGAAACATTAAAAGCCGGTACAAGCCTGAAAGGCATTGCCGAAGATGGACGTTGGACATGGATTGTGGAAGATGAAAACGGCAACCGCTTTGGCGTGCCCAAATTGGCTGTCGAAGGTGAAGTAAAGGAGCTGCGAGCTATGAATCCCGATTTCCGCTATGTTTATCGAGCCGATTCATTGACCGGTTTCTCATTAGAACGTATATGCAAAGAAGCCGGAGACTATTTGATGGCCGATGTATCGACACGCAGTTATTATTTTCCGCAAGTTGTGCTGGCCAAAGGGGAAGGAAGAACGAAAGGAGTGTTACTCACGGTAGATGAACAGGGACTTGTGATACATACAGAACGTACCTCGGAGTTAAAATATAACTTATACACGAGTGCACCCTTCTTTTATTATATAATTAGTTGGAATCTTGTCACGAACTTCCAGCCCTTTACGGTAGACGCTAATAGTCAGCCGCTGCACCACAAATCCTTAAGCAGTAAATTCGGTTCGTGGTTTAAGGGGATTTTCTCCTCCATTTTCTGGTTTCTCATGAAGCTGATACTGTTCTTATTGATATTGGGCGGATTGACGCTGATAGTGTATGGAGCCGCAAGTCTCCTGTTTGTTGCACTGGGGCGCATGCCGGGAGTGAAAAATTCGTTTATCGCCAAACTGGAATATGTATACATGATCCCTTGGATGTATATCTTGTTGCTTTCCTGTCTCTACTTATTCAATTCTCTTTGGATAATTCTTTTGCCGGGAGGCGTATTGCTACTGATATGGATGTGCGCTGCTGTAGAAAAACTCTCCATTCGTGACGCCCGTTGCCCGTCATGCGCGGCACTTAATAAATTAAATGTAGTTGAAATCACTTATTTGACAGGTGTGGACGTGGAGCCTGTATGGGGGACAAGTTGGATAAAGAATACACTTGTTGATGTGGAAAAAGCACGTAGACGGGAACATCACTTGGTGGAAACCGATACAGAGTGTGCCGTTTGTCATCACCACACACATACGGATAGTGAGACTGATTCGGTGAATGACTGGAAGCCTCTCAAAGAGTTTGCATGCCCTAAGTGCGGACAGCATGCTTTAAAAGCTACTTCGCTGGTAAAAGATTCAAATGTGAAACGCCATGAGTATACTTCACGGAAAGAAGGGAAAATCAAGGACAAAGGCTTTGATTTTGTAGAATGGGAAACTCGCTATGAAAGCAAGGACATAGTGTCAAGCCACGAGTATTGGACAGGTACTATTACTTATCATCAGGAAACGAACTGCGGACACTGTGATTATCATTATGAAATAGATCACACAGAAAAAGTAGATGAAAGTCCTACCAAAACCAGTACCGTGGAGGAAGTACGCAAATGGAAACGCGTTGATAATTAACAACGTTTTTTAGACGTTGTTTCCTACATCCTACACCCATGATTATACTCCGCTGAATATCAGGCAAATATATGGTGTATAAAAGGGTGTAGGCAGATGTATAAAATCCTCTTCCTACACCCCGAAATTCATAAAAAACACGTTTTTTATTCTATAACCTCCTTATTATCAGCCCGTACATACACTTTGTGCGAACCTTGCCCCACTGTATTCAAATACCCCTTTTCTACAAGCAAATTGAGGTCATTCAATGCTTTATTCTTCAAAAGTCCTGTAATTCCGCTATAATCATGACGGGTAATGAAAGGATGTGTCTCCAAAAAAGCCAGCAAACGGCGATAACGCTCCGCACCGCTAAGTTCCGCGCTTTTTCGGAAACCATATTTGGCACGTTCTACATAGCCCGCACAGCGTTTCCGGAAATCGGGAGACACACGCAGGTGTACTTTGCCAAAGAAAATAGTTTGCGAATGAATCTCTTTGGGATCCATTACCGGACGGGCTTGCAAGCTTGCCGAAAAATATCCGATATCACCTAACTGTACATGATGTCCTTCGGACAGGTAATAGGAAATACGGTCCTCAAGCAAAGCCACCACGCCCTTCACATCACCGGGAGTGAAGCTGGACATATCGGCTATATCCTGAACCAAGCGCTCCATTTCAATAGTACCCTTATTTACGATACGTGGGTACAAAGGTTGTAATTCGCCGTCACCCTTCGGGTTCGGGCGTCTCCGAAAATCATATTCTGCTGCCATAATGCTATGTTATTAAGTTACTAAATCATCATTTGCCCCTTTCCTTTTCCTCTTTTGCATTAAAGAAAATATCAGTAAGCTATAGGCAAAACTTTGTTTTCCAATTGTGGGCTGTGCATCCTGCAATTGTAGGATGCACAGCCCACAGCCGAGAACTGTCCGTCCCGCAATTGCGGGACGAAGTTTTGCTACTGACAAAGATACAAAAACAATAAGGGAAAGTCAAGTTTTCTACCAACTATATTTCAATTTTTATGATTGCTTTATGATGGACAGAAAAGGGGTGTTACCGCTTAACAAAAGCCTTGATTTATTTGTTTTAAACGCATTTTATACCTACCTTGCAGTCTCTTAGGAAAAGGTTCTTAGGAATAAATTATTTTTTAAATAAACACACAAATGAAAATAACCCTTGTCAGAGAAGAAAAAGAGAGTGGGAGAGAAGCCGTCAGCACCTGCGAGGCAGATGTATTATTGGAACGGATAAAGACAGAAACTAAAGCAGCACACGTCACCGCACTACGGACCATGCTACTATATACCACCCCTGATGCTCGTGGTCACTACGAGCACATTGATAAATTGCCACGCATTTATCCGGCTGTAGAATATGGAAGAAGCCGCGATGGAGGCAGAAAGCTGAAGCGCTACAACGGCATAGTAATGCTCGAAGTAAATGGCCTGGCCGGATTGTCAGAAGTGGAACTAGTGAAAGAGCAGGCAAGATTATTACCGCAAACTTGGGCTGCTATTACCGGAAGCAGCGGACGGAGCGTAAAGATATGGGTGAAATTCGTGCTTCCCGACGGAAACCTCCCTGTAAAAGAGGAGAATATCACTCTCTTTCATGCCTGCGCTTATCGTATGGCTGTGCAGTGCTATCAACCCATACTGCCGTTTCCCATAACCTTGAAAGAACCTAACCCCGCACAAAGCTGCCGCATGACGCTGGACACTGACCCTTATTTCAATCCTGACGCCATAGCTTTCTGCCAGGAGCAGCCGTTCAGCATGCCCGGTGAACAGACTTTCCACCAACGGAAATTGACGGAAAAGAATCCGTTGCTGAGACTGAAACCCGGATTTGAGACATCAGAAACCTTCACCATACTGTTTGAAACAACCCTCGGCAAGGCATTGGATGAAATGCAGAACTGGAAGCGGGGAGATACCTTGCATCCGCTACTGGTGTGCCTGGCCGAAAATTGCTTCAAAGCAGGGATACCGGAAGAAGAAACCGTACGTCAGGTTATGATACACTATTACAGACAGGCAGACGAACAGGATGTCAGGATAACCATTCACAATCTGTATCGTGAATGCAAAGGATTTGGTAAGAAGTCAGCCCTGACACCGGAACAAAAAATCTCACTGCAATTGGAGGAATTCATGGGACGTAGATATGAATTCCGTTTTAATACCGTCAGCAATGATCTGGAATTTCGTCAAAAGGACTCCATTCACTTCTACTTCCAGCCTGTTGACCAACGGGCACGGAACAGCATATCAATGGATGCCCTGCAAGAAGGCATTAAAGTGTGGGACCGGGATGTAAACCGCTATCTGGCGTCCAATCGTGTACCACTATACAATCCGGTAGAAGATTATCTGTGCAGCGTAGGGCGTTGGGACGGTAAAGATCGTATTCATGCGCTTGCCGACCTCGTACCTTGCAATAATCCACACTGGCGTCAACTCTTCTACCGTTGGTTTCTGAATATGGTGGCTCACTGGCGGGGGCTCAACAAACAGTATGCCAACAGCACATCGCCTCTTTTAGTCGGTGCTCAAGGTTTTCGAAAATCAACCTATTGCCGGATCATTCTTCCGCCCGAACTTCGTTTCGGCTATACGGACAGCCTGGATTTCAGAAATAAGCGGGATGCCGAAATGTATCTGGGGCGTTTTATGCTGATCAACATTGATGAGTTTGACCAGGTCAGCATGAATCAGCAAGGTTTTCTAAAACATCTGTTACAGAAGCCTGTAGCCAATCTGCGCAAACCTTATGGCAGTAGTATTCAGGAGATGCGACGTTATGCTTCATTCATAGGTACCAGTAACCAAAAAGATTTGTTGACCGATCCGAGTGGTAGCCGCCGTTTTATCTGTATCGAGATAACAGCACCCATCAATACAAACGTTACCATCAACTACCGTCAACTGTATGCACAAGCAATGGAGGCTATCACGAAAGGAGAACGTTACTGGTTTGATGACACAGACGAAGCAATTCTGAAGGAATCTAACCGGGAATTCGAACAAATCAGTCCGCTGGAGCAACTTTTCCATTGTCATTTTCGTTCACCGGAAGAAGGAGAGACGGGAGAACAATTGTCCGCCATGCAGATTATTGAATATCTACAAGAGAAGAATAAGGCTATTAATCTGTCTCAAAGCAGTATAACTACATTTGGACGTATTTTGAAAAGAAACCAGATTCAGTCCAAACGAACTAAGAAAGGGATGATATACGAAGTGATAAGGTTGTGATTTCAGTAAAATTGTGGTGTAGGAAGGCAGGCTTCCTACACCTTTCTACATACTTTCCTACATCATATATCAACTTGTAAATTAACGACTTAATCGTTTCGGTGTATGATGTAGGTTCCTTTTAGAAAATAGTGTTATGAGAATTTTCTTTTTATTCTGCTCCCCGTAATATGAATGTTGTGGCCCCGATAGTAACGATAGCCCCGTCCTCAATACGGATACGGTCTTTATCTCCCAGTATTTCATTATTCAGAAAAGTTCCGGTCAGACTGGGGGCATCTTGCAGAGTATAAACAAGTTTGCCTTGTTTATTTCGCTTCACATTAATAATGCAGTGACGGCGATCCATACTCATGTCCGACGTTTCAATAGGAGTATTAATATTGGTTCCCACACAGCGACGACCAATTACATTGTCACCTTCCTGCAAAGGAAGCACTTGTTTGAAGCCAAACACATTCTCAATCACTGTAATACTGCCAAAAGCATCTTTAAATTCTTCTTCATCAGGGCGTTCTTCCTTTTGCGGAGCACGCATCTTTGTCTTTCCCAGACGAATACTAAACTGCTTGCCACAATGCTCACAAACGAAGACCAATGACTGACCTTCGCTGTATTTTGTTTCATTGAACAAAAGATAATTCTCACATTTAGGACAACGGATACGCTTCATAAGATTAAAAAATTAAGAATTATCACTTCTTCAGCACCCAAGCATTTTTGTACATCTCATTTTGGCGAATTCTTGCCAAAGCCTGATAAGCTTCCACTTCTGTTCCGCAAGATTCAATGCTGACACGCATTTTGCCGTCTCCAACAATCGCTTTTGCAGTGGAGAAACCTTTTGCAACCAGCTGGGCTGCCATTGCTTCTGCATCTTGTTCTGTGCCCACGCTAGCAATGATAATATGATAGGGTCTTTTAGGAGTGGCAACGGACTGTTTAGCAGCAACAGGTTGCACATTTTGTTTAGGAGTCTCAGAAGTTACAACTGTTTTAGAAGTCTCAGTCTTAGCTTGAGCTTCTGTAGATACAGCCGGTGTTTTACCAACTTTGACTTCTCTAACCGCAACAGGGGCTACCACTTTCTTTTGTGTCCCTTTTTGCTTGTTAGCTGATTTGCGGGTGGGAGTATTCTGCTTTACAACAATCGGTGTAATAGCCAAAGATTGCTTTTCTATTTTCTCAAACAACTCATCCGGTAATAGCTTTGCATAATTTTCTTCCACCACTTCCGTATTCTCTATCGGAGTAGAAAAGAAGAAAGAAAGCACAATTGCAGCTACCACTGCGGCAGCATTAGTCAGATATGCACGGTTAAACTTGATGGAGAAAGTACGTTTCTCCTTTTTGATAGCGGCAGGCACTGAATAAGCGGCAACGTTCTCGGTCGACGGTTTTTCCAAAGCAGACAATTCCTGCATCTCAAATGCATCCAGCCCATATAAATAAGGAGTTGTGATCTTATTATCATAAGGTGCGAAGTCGAAGGTGTTATGAATAGTGTAACGTACTTCGCCAACATTCGGCAAATCAACCTTACCGTCTTCGTGCAACGTGGCTATTAATTCGTCCACTTTACGTTCTACCATCTTGGTAGCATCAGAGAAATTGGTTCCATACACAGACATATAAGACTGTACCAGCAAACCGTCATTCATCTTCAATTGCGGATTAAAGCCGATAATACGGGTAGGGGGCAGGAAAATATTTTCTTCTTTCACTCTTGTAGCCGAAGCGTAATGAGCAACAAATCCTCCCAAACCCGGAACAATGACGCAGTCATTTTCCAATAACAAAGCTTCTATATGTTGTGCCAATTCAATCATGCTGCAAAAGTAACGCAAATCTCGGATATAAGCCAGTTTCAGGGCATTTTTCTTTTCAACAATTTATAAACAATGCAGAATGGTACAATGCTTTCTTTGAATAAAAGCCGACTGATTCGTTAATGAATCAGCCAGCTTTTATTAATTTCGGACCTGTATTTTCGTTAATTAGCTATGATCATTCTTTTTGTATCAATCAAACGACCATCTGTTACCAATGAATAAATATAAATTCCATTAGGCAATTTATAAGTATCTACATATATCTCATTTTGTCCTTTTGTTCCTATTGGCAATTTTAGAACCATTCCTCCCATAGTGTTGTATATTTGGATATAAGCATTGACCGTCTCTAAAGGGATATAACAGTTTATAGCAGTACTTCCTTTAGCCGGATTAGGATTATTTTGTTCCATTCTGGCATCTTTTTTGTCTTTTACCATTTTATCGTCTATATTATTGTTCTCATCCATAATACCTCTGGTCATCGAATTTGAAGCTGTACCATTATATATTCTAACAGTACTACCTAACTCTGCTGTAAAACCTGGCACTATCCTCACGGAATTATAGCCATTCATAATGACATTTGCACCGCTCCTTATAGTTACATTTTCAGCATACAACTTAGAATGTTTATATGTTTTATTGGACGTGATGGTTACATTCTTAATATTGCCATCAAATGTTGGCGTCTCTCGTTTAATCGTTATTGTTTTAGTATTACCCAAAACACTTCTAAAACCAAGAGGAGTAACCTTTATAGTTTCACCATTACCGGATGTTGCATTATAATTAACTTTAATGGTCCGGCCGCTATAGAATGTTTTTCCACCCCAAGACTTTGGAGTTTCCCACTTAAACTCCGTGATTTTATTTTTGCTTAACGGATATGCCATTTCTGGAACAGTGCATTCCAATATACCTGTTTGCCCAAGCGGAAGTTTTATTATATCATTGGTAACTTTACTCCCATTGTATCTGAAATCTGTAATATACATATTCTTGACACTGTTTATATTGACTTCGATGCGGAGCAAAACAGGGCCATTGATATCTACGGTTATAGTTCCTTTATTTGTGGTATCATCCCACACAACATCAGCATAGAGCACGGCAATTGCCTGCCTCAGTTCAGTTGGACCATTCACATTGTTAAAACGACCATTGGTAATTTTCCACCGAACTACCGTATTGATATCCCACCCATCCAAATTAGCTCTATATGAGTAGTATGTTCCTGGATCAACAGTTGTAGGTCCTACAAGAGAATTCCCTACGGAGAAGGAACTCAGACTATTTAATAATAAAAATATGAAAATAATATATTTTTTCATCATAGTATTTATTTTTATTGGGTAATTTTTGATTTCAATTCTTCTATTTCTTTTTGTTGTTGTTCCATCGCTTTTTGTTGTTGAATCACGTACAAAGTCAGTTCTTCTATTTTCTGGAGTAGAAGCGCATTAGTTTCTCCTACATTGATACCATTGGTTTTAACCTCTTGCTCAGAAGGTACATTCGGCAATCTACCTTTCTCCTTTATATGTTCTTCAACTTCTCTCAATGTAGGTAATTTATAATTTCTCTTAAAGACAAAATCAGCCCAATTTGATTCTACCAAGATTTCTTTTGCCCTGATAGTTCCATTTACATCAAGTTTGTTTTGAGGATTTTCAGTGCCAATACCTACATTTCCGCTTGTAATTAATAGGCTATCAGCCCTTATTGTACCATTTATGTCTAATGAAGTCGTTGGATCTGAAATTCCAATTCCCATCTTTCCATTTGTTTTGAATATAAATTGAGGGGTAAAAAAATCCTCGCTCCAATGTTGTCTTCCAATCATGAATCTATCATTATTATCATCGCCAACATTTAGTAGGAAATCGGTCTGATCTAATGTAATATTATACCGTACAAAGTGTATATCATCCATATTATCTCCATTATGACCAAAATTAAGTTTCTTTCCATATCCAACGTAAAATTCAGATTCGGTAGCACCTAACTGCAGATCTTTTTCGATAATTTCAAACGGGGAAACATAGCCATCATTATTACTCTTCGTTTGAGAGAAAGCTGCCATACAAATCAGAAGAAGCAAACATAGCATATAATTTTTTTTCATAATAATATTTTTTTAGAAGTTAATATATAGGTATGAGAATTAATTACTTAAATAAAATATCCATGGAGAAAAGCATATTACCTATTTTTATCGAGTTTTTTTAATTTCAATTCTTCTATTTCTTTTTGTTGTTGAATCACATACAAAGTCAATTCCTCTATTTTCTGAAGTAATAGCGCATTGGTTTTGCCTAAACTAATACCATTAGCTTTAATTTCTTCCTCAGAAGGAACATTTGGCAATGTACCCTTTTCTTTTATGAATTCTTCGACTTCTCTCAATGTAGGTAATTTATAATTTTGTTTAAAGACAAAATCAGCCCAATTTGATTCTACCAAGATTTCTTTAGCCCTGATGGTTCCATTTACATCAAGTTTGTTTTGAGGTTTATCAGTACCGATACCTACATTACCATTCGTTATTAATAAACTGTCAGCTCTTATAGTACCATTTATATCTAATGAAACCGTTGGATCAGGAATTCCAATTCCCATTTTTCCATTTGTTTTGAATATAAATTGAGGGGTAAAAAAGTCTTCATTCCAATGTTGTCTCCCAATAATGAACCTATCGCTATAGTCATCGCCAACATTTAGAATAAAATCCGTTTGATCAAATCTAATATTATTTCTAACGAAGAATATATCGTCAAGGTTATCAGAAAAATCTCCAAAGAACAACTTTTTTCCATATCCTAAATATTCTACACCAGAAGCTCCCAATTGCAAATCTTTATCAATGATCTCAGTTTGAGAAAAAACTCCTATGCAAATCAATAGGAGTGAACATAATGCATAAATCTTTTTCATAATAATATTTTTTAGAGGTTAATAAATATGTATGAAAATTAGCCAATTAAATTTCAGAACATAAAAATATTGATATGTTAAGAAACACATATGTGATATAATGCAACTAAACCATTAAATAATTTATTTATATACAACATCTTAATCTTTGTCTATGGAATATTTCACTTTTAATTTCTCTATTCATATTCATTTGCTGAATTACACACAAGAATAACACTTCTATTTTTTGAGTAAATACAATATTATTAAAAGATTTTGAAGCGAAAAATGAATAGTTATAACCTAATAAAATTGGAATGTTTGATAAGTTTGTAAATGATAATAATATATTCAAAGACAAAATGGTAAATTCAACTATTCATACCGCCAAACAAATTATAAACCGCAACAAAAAATACCGCGTCGGACAGCGAAGTATAATCACTAGTGCTTTATTTGATAAAACGCTCAAAAAACAATGAACAAATTATAGACAACCTAACAATAAACCCGCCTAACCAACGTTTATTGACTATAGAACTATTGCTTTTACGATAGTCAAATTAATAAAAGATAAGATATACGATGAAAATAAGAATGCTGATTCCTGCTTTTTCGTTACTAATATTAATGTCGTGCAAAACAACGACTAATACTATTACCTATTTTCAGGATTTAGACAACCAGATGCCAGCTGTTATCGAGCAATCTGTTAATTATACCCCTCGGATTGCTCCTGATGATCAATTATCAATAACTGTATCTGGGACAGATCCGAATGCTGTAGCAGCATTCAATATGCCACTTGCCAGCTATTTGGCCCCAGGGGAAACAAATGTTACCTCTACACCTGTACTTCATACTTATTTAGTAAATTCACGCGGAGAGATTGATTTCCCAGTACTTGGTAAAATACAAGTTGCTAATATGACACGTAGCGAATTGACAGACATGATGACTGAAAAGATTTCCGCTTACGTCAAGTCTCCAATTGTTACGATACAGATAAGGAATTTCAAAGTTTCAGTACTGGGTGAAGTTAATAAACCCGGAACGGTAAATGTACCTAATGAACGCCTGTCCGTACTTGATGCCCTTGGTATGGCAGGAGATTTAACAATATATGGCAACCGTACTAATGTGCTTCTAATCCGTGATAACAACGGAAAAAAAGAATATCACCGTTTTGATCTGACATCCGCAGAAACTCTGACTTCACCCTTCTATTATCTACGGCAGAATGATGTTCTCTATGTGGAGCCTAATAAAGCAAGAAAAGGTAATGCCAAATATAGTCAAAGTGGGCAGTTTAATGTATCTTTGGCATCAACTATAATCAGCGCTTTATCGGTGTTGGCATCGTTAGGGATCGCATTATTGGTTAAATAAATCACTTAGTTATGAATGACGAAAACATACATATAGGAGCGCTTTTAAAGCAATTCCTAGCTTACTGGAAAATATATACACCTATTGGCATTATCTGCCTGATTGCCGCCGTCTGTTTCTTAATAGCCACACCTCAAGAATATCAGTTTACAGCACGTATACAACTAATCAGAGATAATCAAGGGATGATGTCTGAACTGAAAATGTTGAAAAGCACAGGTATAGGTGCAATGTTGGGCGGAAGTAGTTCAGGAAGCAGTGTAGAAGATGAAGTAATAGTACTGATGTCGCGTACCAATATGACTGAAGCGATTCGTGAAACCGGATACCAAGTGGAAACGCGTGAACGGCGAGGCCTAAAAAATGTACTGCTTTATGGAAAAGACAATCCAGTAACATTTCTCTTTCCCGAACAGTTTTTAGATACCTTAAGTAAACCAGTAAAAATAAAACTAACATTATCGAATGGAATCATACAATCAGCCCAAATAAAATCAACTTTATTTAAGACGGTGAAAGTAAAAGAACAGCCGCTGCCTTGTCGATTGCAATTACCTATTGGCACCATTATGATTACCCCGAATGCAGACGTTTCCGTTCCCGGAGAAAAAACACTGACTATTCGGATTACTCCATTGCAGCAAACCTATGAAGATTTGTATGATGATTTATACGCAGGTGCACAAGAAACAATTTCAGACATAATAATACTCCTGTTTGAAAACGAGAATAAACAGCGGGGATATGACTTCTTAAATACTATCATGTCCACTTACAACCAATATAGCCGAAATGTAAAAGTAAAGGAAGCCACTATCAATGCGAAGTTTGTGAAAGAACGTTTGGATACCATTACTACGGAACTTGCATATCTGGAACATCAGATTGAAACTTATAAGAAACGGAATAACATACCGGAGCCTGCTTTATATGCTAAAGCGACCGTTACAGGATATCAAGAATTGGAAAGTGTTATTTTAGAAACAGAAACTCGCCTGAAAATTCTGGATTATGTAGTGGATTATATGAAAAATCCCCTGAATGAGTATGCTTCAGTGCCTGCTATAGAAGGAATCGGTGAAAAATCTATTGCCCTTTATAATCAATTGGTACTTGACCGACAGCGCCTGCTTCTTTCTTCCGAGAAAGAGAATCCAGCTTTGATACTTGCCGACAAACAATTGGCCGAACAGCGCAAAATGCTGCTGGAGGCTATAGATGCAGCTCGGCAAAGCATACGTGCAAGCCTGAAGGAAATAAATAAGAAAAATCAGGTGTTCAGCAGCCAGCTTAGTGCTCTACCCACCCAAGAAAGGGAATACATCGAAATGAAGCGTCAGCAAAAAATAAAAGAGAGTGTCTATTTGTTCCTTATGCAAAAATTGCAGGAGAAAGAGTTGGTAAACTCTCCGGACGAGCAGGCGGGTAGGGTGGTAGACGCAGCATATAGTTCGGCAAAGCCTGTATATCCACGCAAAGTGTTTGTACTGGCAATAGCACTTGCTGCAACTTTCATTCTCTCACTAATCATTATTAGTTTTCGGGTGTTTGTTTTCACTAAAACAAAATAAGCCATGCTATCCCGGTTAGTGTTCTCTAAAAACAACTTATTTTTCGCCTTTCTCATATTTGGCTATTTATTCGGAGTTATCTTCTATGACTTCATCGGATTCGACTATGTAGATGAGTTAATGGCTCTCTTTCTAGTTGTCTTTACCGGGATGGTGGTAATGGAACGCAAAAAATGGAAAGAGTTGATACCCATAGGAATAGTTGCCGGAATTTTTATATTCTACTTGATATATTCATTTCTTATCAAATCCAATACTCCCATTGCAATTTGCATGGATTTCTTGACACAACTAAAGCCTTTTCTGGGATTTTATTGTACCTTTCTGATAGCTCCAGTACTAACTATATCCCAGAAACGCTTCTTATCCATTCTATGCATAGTAATAGCGGGCGGACTTTTCATCTTAGGAATCATTGATGTTAATTTCTTGTTTTTCGGCCATCAATCCCGTTATGCGACAGCCGTTATTGCTACCTTTTTTCTACTTAGCTATTGTTCTACCAATTCATGGAGCGACATTGTCGTATTATTGTTAATATTGACCATTGGACTGATTTCCACCCGTTCTAAATTTCATGGTTTCTGGGCAATCGCCATTTTTCTGATGGTCTATATGAAATTGGGCGGAAGAATACGTTTTAACATAACAACAACAGTCCTGTTCGGGTGTCTTGCTTTAATAACTATTTGGTTGGCAAAAGACAAGATTATACTCTATTATGTGGATGGAATGATGAACTCCCAAGAAATGTGGAGCCGTCCTGCCATGATGCTTACTTCCATGCAAATCTTATATGACTATTTTCCTTTTGGAAGTGGATTGGGAAGTTTTGGAACATTCGCTTCTGCAGAATATTATTCTCCTGTCTACTCCGCTTACGGAATTGATCACTTGTGGGGATTATCAAAAGATATGCCTGCATTTATATGTGATGCATTCTATCCCGAATTAGCCCAATTTGGAGTCGCAGGCGTCATACTCTATTTTGCTTTTTGGTTCTCAATCCTCAGGAAATCAACGAAAGAACAATTGCCTAGTGGGCAATTATTTGTTTTGCTAATATTTATATTTTTTCTGATAGAAGGAATTGCCGATGCCACTTTTACGCAAAACCGGGGATTGTTTATATTGATATTATTAGGTCTTATATTATCTTCGAATAAATGAAGCTGAAAATTGGAACATATAAAAAAGGAGCCGTATATTCTTCCGCTTTCAGCATCGGAAGTAAACTGACAGCTTTTGTCATGCAACTTCTAATTGCTTACTATCTGGGGGCAAATACAGGAACGGATATTTATTTTTATTTATTTAATATAGCTATTTTAGTAGGTGGGCTAGTGCAAACACTTAATACATCTATTTTAATTCCTAAAGCTATGTTCCTGCGCTATAATGAATCATCAAGAGCTGAAATGCAATTTCACAATTCATTTCTTTACACATTCTTATTACTGGCAGCAGGTGCATTACTTCTATTCTGCATAATTGGAGGCAAACAAGCACCAGAATGGATTATGAATTTCCCCACCCAAGATATACGCAGTCACATCTCAGTATATTACTTGTTTTTCCCACTGACTCTCCTTATCATAGTAAATCTCTATGTAAGTGAAATATTGGTTTCATTCAAGTATTTTACATTGGGACTTTCGTGTAATTTCATGATAAACTTTAGTGGCATTGTCGCACTTATCTTATTTGGTCAAAAAGCAGATGTTTCAATCGTGATGTATAGTAGCTGTTGTGCATGCTTACTGAATATTATCTTGTTGCTTTGGTTTATGAAGAAAAAGCTGAGATGGCAATTCTCGTTAGTAAAATTCGCTCTTGTCCGTTCACAAAGCAAAGCGTTAACCGGGCTGGCTGTTAATCAGGGAATCATTATTTTTGCATCCACTTTTCCCATGTATCTATTGTCCCAATATCAGCCGGGAATAATAACTATCATCAATTATGCACAGAAGTTTATCCAAGCTCCGTTAGCACTCATACAGCAAATAACTTCTGTTCTTCAAATAAAGCTCAACAATCTATACAGCCACGGTGAAAAGGAAGAAATGTATCATGTCACTTTGCGGGTAACTTTACGTTTATTTCTGTTTACGATATGCACTTCTTTGGTTATCTTCCTGTTACGTACTTTTATTGCCGAGGAATTGTTCGGATTAGGAAAAATGCCGTATGCCGCCATGGAAAAGCTATCATCCCTTATCGGTATAATGACATTTGCAATGCCTTTTACCGCCGTCAGCTTGGCATGCATGAAAATATATTTTACAGAAGGCCGTATACGTCTCTATATCATTATTATGTCATTGAGTAACCTATTCTCATGTATATGTTACTACTTTGCTATAGAGACATGGAAGGAACATGGATATGCCGTTGTGTACTTATTCATTGAATTTGTAATTATGATAGGTATTGTGGCGTTTTTAAAACGCAGAAAATAAAGATAAAAATGAAAGATTATAGATTAAGCAGCTGGAAAAAATATCCTAATGAACTTTTTTATATAGCAGCAATGGCAGCTCTAATTTTACAGCTATTGCATCTTCGCTATGACCTTTTATTACACTTTGATAAGGATTTAGGATTGTTGAGCTACAGTGCCCGTTCTATGGTTGACGCACTCTTGCTACTACTACCTTATTGGTTGCTTCCTGCTAAATTACGCATATATTATGTTAGTATTATAGTTTTCCTATTCTCTTTTTGGGGATTGTCTCAATTATGGTATTATCGTACTTATGATGATCTGATGCCATTTTCCTCTTTTCTCCTATTTGATAATATTTCCTCTTTGTTATTAAATAGCATAAAAGCATCCATGAAATTAACAGATATTCTGTTTATTCTGCCACCATTCTTTTTATTCATTCTTTATTGGTTTCTTTTTGTGGATACAATAAAAAAGACACCTGTCAATTCTAAAAAAAGAGTCATATATACGATTAGTATCTTACTTTTTGCTATTCTTATACATTTAATGAATGCATATGTGTTTTATTCAAAAATGCAAAATAGGACGACTTGTCATTTAGGAATTCGCTATGTTAATACGGTTAATTACATATCGTATTTTGACTTTAATGGATTTGTTCCCTTCTGTATACATTCATTTATAAACACCATATTAGAAAAACGCAGTTTGAATATTAAAGAGAAAGAAGAAATAGAATCATTTTTGAGCAAATACATGCTTAAATATACAGATAATCAATACGCTGTTAAAGAAAAACAGAATTTAATTGTGATAATAGTTGAATCTCTTAACTCATGGCTTATTAATTTTAAACTGGATAGTATAGAAGTAACCCCTCATTTAAATCAACTTTGCCAGGAAAATAATTCAATTCTTGCTTTACATATACAACCTCAAGTCAAAAGTGGTAGATCAAGTGATGCACATTTCATGTACAATACAGGACTGTTACCTATAAATAATGGTGCGGTGGCTGTACGATTTGGAGAGGCTGAATATCCTTCTTTGGCAAAAGCGTTAAAAGGGTATAAATCATTATCTATGGTTTGTGATGATGCTAAATATTGGAATCAAGAAACAGCTTTCAAATCTTATGGATTTACACAATTATATGATAGTCGTTCGATGATGAATACTTCAGGAAACATAAATGATCATATCTTGTTAGAAAAGGCTGCCAATCAAATTAAACATGTCGATTTCCCTTTTTACGCACAGCTGGTGACAATTAGCATGCATTATCCTTATAATACATTAGAGATTCCTTCTACAAATATTTCTAAATCAAAATTGTATACCAAAGATATTAGAAACTTTCTGGAAAAAGCCCATTTTTGTGATAATGCTATTGGCAAATTTATTCAAGAATTAAAAGAAACAGGAATCTATGAGAAATCACTTATAGCAATTATTTCGGATCACAACGAAATAGATAAGAACCAAATTGAAAATAGAAAAGAGACTCTACCTGAAGATAAAGAAATAGCAATGATTATACTCAATGGTTCACAAAAGCTGAATTACACCTCTAAAATGGAACAAATAGATATATATCCGACTTTACTTGATTTAATGGGGGCTAATAACTATCCGTGGAAAGGTTTAGGGCATAGTATTTTTCGTAAGGACTCTATACTATTACTCCCATTAGAAGAAAGAAGAAGTTATATTTCTGATTTGATTATAACAAAAGGATATTTTAAAATGAAGTAACATGCGCATATTATTACTGAATTCCATATTATATACTCCCCGCACCACAGCTAAAGGGAGATTTATCCCCCAGGTAGCTTCTATTGAAGATTGCATGATTATAAAACTGGGGATAGAGTTTGTTAATCAGGGACATGAGGTGACTTTAGTAGCTGCGGAAGATTATAAGCCAACTAATCAGCAGGATTTTCCCATAGAAATAGTTTATTTCCGTTCCATGTTGCCTAAATTGTTCCTGCCGACTGTACTGCCTTTTCATCCGCAACTGATTCACTTCATCAAGAAACACAAAGAACAGTTTGACATGATTATCAGCAGCGAAATTTTTTCGTTTAATTCTTTATTTGCTGCATGCTTAGTGCCTGATAAAACTCTTATATGGCAAGAATCAGGCAATCATAATCGAAAATTCTTCAAATTGCCATCTTTGATATGGTATCATTTTGTAGCACGCACATTTATGCGCAAGGTAAGAGTCATACCCCGTTCTCTTATAGCAGGAAAGTTCACAAAACAGTTTGGTTTGAATGTTTTTTCTAATTTTATAGATCACGGTGTAGATGGAAAAGTATTTCATTTCCAAAAAGAAAAGAAAGCTTCATTTATTGTTATAGCCCATTTGGATAGAGATAAGGATGTAATATCTATTATCATCTCCTATAAGAAATTCATAGAACGATATTCTGACAGACAATATTCATTATACATAATCGGAGAAGGGGAGGAATCTGAGAATCTGAAAGACTATGTCCAAAGTAACCAACTGAGTAATCAAATTTTCTTTTTGGGAAGAATCCCGCAAAGGGAATTGAGTAAATATCTAAGCGAATCTGCTTGTTTACTTTGCAATTCCAGGAAAGAACTAAATATGTTGTCGATAGGAGAAGCTATAGTAGCAGGAACTCCGGTACTTACAAATACGGTTCCGTATAGCCATGAATGGATAACACAGAATAAGCTAGGAATAGTTAAAGATAATTGGACAGAAGAAGATATGCATGAAATAGTGATGAACAATCAGTATTATGTGGATAATTGCTCACGCTATTCTTCCCAACTCTTATTATCAGAACTTCCCAACAAATTCATAAAACAATTCAATATGAAATGACTATGAGAATTCTCATTGTAAATAAGTTCCTATATCTTCGGGGAGGTGACTGCGTCCACTCCCTAAATCTAAAGCAATTATTACGCAATGCAGGTCACGACGTATGTTTCTACGCAATGAGTTATTCACAAAATATAGTATGTGAAGAAAACAAATATTTTGCCGAAGAGATAAGTTTCTCTGCGAAGGATCTACAAGGAAAAATAAAAGCTGCCAGCCGCATTATATGGGGGATAGGAGTAGTGCAAAACTTCAAAAAACTTTTAGAGGAATTTCAGCCTGACGTTGTGCACCTGAATAATATTCATTCGTATCTTTCACCTATAGTTGCGAAACTGGCATATCAAAGAGGAGTCAAAGTAATATGGACACTCCATGACTATAAATTGATCTGTCCTTCATACAGCTGTCTTTGCAAGGGAAATACCTGTGAAGCATGTTTTACAGATAAAAAGCACGTAGTACTCCGTAAATGCATGAAGAACAGTTTTCCGGCAAGCATATTGGCTTGGGGGGAAGCCATGAACTGGAATAAAAATAAGCTTTCATTATGGACAAATAGTTTTATCTGTCCTAGTCAGTTCATGGCGGAAAAAATGCAGCAAGGAGGATATCCGGCCAGTAAATTACAGGTCATTAGTAACTTCATTGGAGAAGAACAAGTGCAATATATAATAAATACCCCCAACCCCATACGGGAAGAAGCATACGCATATATAGGACGACTTTCACAAGAAAAAGGTGTTGAGTCACTTTTAAAGGCTGCCTCTCGTTTACCTTATAAACTATATATTGCCGGCAGCGGACCTTTAGAAGCTGATTTAAAGAAAAAATATACTGCAAATAACATAATCTTTCTTGGACATTTGGGAATAATGGATACTATTGAATTACTCAAAAAAATATCATTTACTGTCATTCCTGCTATTTGGTATGAAAATAACCCACTAAGCGTAATAGAATCCTTGTGTTGTGGTACTCCTGTGCTAGGGCGAAATATTGGCGGCATACCGGAATTAATAGAAACCAGCAGCTTTAACCGCCTCTTCACTCAAGACGAAGAATTACCTTCACTAATTACTAAAATGTTCAATACCGTTGTTTCTGCCAATAGAGATGAATTATCCACCGCGGCCTTGCAACGCTTCTCCGGTGAGCATTATTATCAAAAGTGGCTTGAAGTAGTAGGAAAGGAATGAAAAATAGTATTTTTGCAAATAAATAAACTGCATATATATGAAATCCGCTATAAATTCCCCCACTGACATGTGTATCATTGTTACATATCGCTGCCCGATGCAGTGCCAAATGTGTAATATATGGCAAAATCCCACAGATAAAAATAAAGAAATCACTCCGGCAGAAATTGAAAAACTACCGAAAGTGAAGTTCATAAATATTACAGGAGGAGAACCTTTTATCCGGGAGGATCTGGAAGAAATTGTAAAAGTAGCATTCCATAAGTCTCCTCGCGTTGTTATTTCAACTTCAGGATGGTTTGAAGAACGTATTATCCGTTTAGCTGAAAAGTTTCCTAAAATAGGGATACGTATTAGTATTGAAGGATTATCTCAAAAAAATGATGAACTTCGAGGAAGGCAAGGCGGGTTCGATAAGGGACTTCGCACCCTGTTACAACTCAAAGAAATGGGAGTAAAGGATATCGGTTTCGGAATTACTGTTTCCAACTCCAATTCAGCTGATATGCTTTCCTTATACCGCTTATCTCGTTCATTGGAAATGGAATTTGCAACCGCAGCCTTACATAATTCGTATTACTTTCATAAAACAGATAATGTGATTACCAATCAAACAGAAGTCTGTGGTAATTTTAGCAAATTAATAGAATGGCAACTAAAAGAAAAACATCCGAAATCCTGGTTTCGTGCATATTTTAACTGGGGACTAATTAATTATATCAAAGGAAAACCTCGTTTGCTTCCTTGTGAAGCTGGTTTAGTTAATTTCTTTGTAGATCCATATGGGGACGTTTATCCCTGTAATGGCATGGAAAGTAAATACTGGAAAGAAAGTATGGGAAACATCCGTACTATGACTTCCTTTGAAGAGTTGTGGAGAAGCGAACAAGCCGAACGCATCAGATTCCAGGTGTGTGAGTGTCCTAAAAATTGCTGGATGGTAGGAACAGCTGCTCCGGTCATGAAGAAATATATAACTACTCCAATGCGGTGGGTGTTGCATCAAAAGATACACTCCATACTGGGACATCCCATAATACTAAACGATAAAGAAATATGAAAATTGTAGTAACAGGGACCAGAGGCATTCCCGGTATACAGGGAGGGGTAGAAACGCATTGCGAAGAGCTCTATCCATTAATTGCAGATAAACAGCATGAAATTATTGTTGTTCGCCGTCCCTATTATGCAGTGGATCATTCTGTAAAAGTATATAAACAAGTTATTATAAAAGATATAAGAGTGCTGCGTAACAAGCATTTGGAAGCTTTCATACATACTTTTTTGGCCGTGTTATATGCACGTAAAGTAAAAGCAGATATTGTACATATTCATGCAGTAGGTCCGGCATTAATGACCCCTTTAGTACGATTATTAGGTATGAAAGCGGTAATCACCCATCATGGTCCAGATTATGATCGTGATAAATGGGGGAAGTTTGCCAAATGGATACTTCGTATGGGAGAAAAAACAGGAATGTACTATGCTAATCATATCATAGTTATTTCTGAACATATCAGACGAATGATTCAACAGAAATATCCAGATAAGAAAAATATAACACTGATCTACAATGGAATAAATCCAGTATTTCCTGCACGTAGCACTGAACATCTTCAAAGTCTGGATTTGACAGAATATGGTTATATTTTAGCAGTAGGGCGTCTTGTGAAAGAGAAAGGCTTTGATAAACTAATTGAAGCCTTCAAACAACTATCTCCAGTATCTATAAAATTAGTAATAGCCGGGGATGCTGATTATCAGGATGAATATACTCAGAAGTTAAAAGAAATGTGTAAAGAGCAGAAGAACATACGCCTGGTAGGCTTTATCAAAGGAGAAAAACTTGCACAATTATATACATACGCACGGATATTTGTATTACCTTCCACGCATGAAGGATTGCCTATCGCACTACTTGAAGCTATGAGTTATAATTGTCCGGTACTGGCAAGTGATATTCCTGCTAATAAGGAAATAGGATTACCGGAGGAATGTTACTTCAAAAGTGGAGATTTATCCTGTTTGCAACAGGCTCTGAAGAAACAATTGGAAAATGCTCAGACAGAACGAGTTTCTTACAACTTGTCTGCATATAACTGGACCAATATAGCCGGACAAACCAAAGAAATATATAATTCTCTAATATTATAAAACAATATAGATAACAATTTAACGTTCTATATACTAAAGAATTCTGTATTTTAAGAATGAATATACAATCTTCAATATATACTTTTCCGTTGAAACGGAAAAGTAACCGTATACTCAAACGAACACTTGACATAGTGTTATCATTGATAGTCTTGACTACGATATATCCAGTGGCATATATCATCATCGGGTGTTGCATCAAAATAAAGATGCCGGGTAAGATTATATTTACTCAAAAGCGCAACGGCTTATATGGGAAGGTATTTACATGTTATAAGTTTCGCTCCATGCTGCCCAATGTTGAAGCCGATACGCAACAAGCCTACAATGAGGATCCACGTATTACTCCATTAGGACATTTCCTGCGTGTCACCAGTCTTGATGAGTTACCACAATTCTGGAATGTGCTTAAAGGAGACATGTCCGTAGTGGGGCCACGTCCTCATATGCTGATACATACTGAGCAATATTGTGATATCATTCCTGAATACAATAAAAGACTTATTGTGAAGCCGGGTATCACGGGATGGGCCCAGATACACAACCTGCGCGGTGAAACAGAGAAGTTGGATAAAATGAAAAAAAGAGTAGAATATGATATATGGTATATCGAACATTGGTCGTTCTCATTAGACCTGAAAATCATGTTCAACACAATAAAAATTATATTCCGATAAGCTCATGCGTATAACCTGTCACATACTTACAATCCTGTTTTGTTTTTCTGCTTCGTCAGTAATGACAGCGCAAAGCGGACTGAAGCATCAGAACATTTCATCTTTCGTTGAATATGGAGCATCTGTCCATACCGGTGACAACACTCCTTTGTGGCAGGTCAGCAATCAACATGGATTATCCTCTATTGACAATAATACTTATTTTAGAGGTGGAGCTTTTTATACAGATACAATCCGCCAGTGGAGGTTGGAAGGAGGACTGGATATGGCGGTTGCATCCGGTTTTACATCCACTTTTATATTGCAACAGGCTTATGCTGACATACGATATAAATGGTTGGGGATACTCATTGGTAGTAAAGAGATTGACTCACCTTTATTAAATCAGCAATTAAGTAGTGGCGGACTAACCTGGTCGGGTAATGCAAGACCTATTCCACAAGTATGGATAGGACTTCCTGAATATGTGCAAGTATTACCACGCCTCGCTTTAAAAGCAGAAATGTCGTACGGATGGTTTACTGATAATAAATATCAGAGAAAGCAGGTAGGAGAGGATTATTGGTATACTAAAAGCATCAAATATCACCATAAAAGCGGATTCCTACGCATTGGAGTTCCACAGGGTAAGTGGCAACTAGACCTGGGTATGAGCTTGGATGTACAGTTTGGTGGATATAAAAGCGCCGGAATGGATGCAGGAGATTTAGGAAATAGTTGGAAAGATTATTTCAAGGTATTTATTCCCAGTCGTGGAGATGACAGTAGTCCTGAAGGAGAACAAATTGCCTATCAAGGTAATTTTATGGGTAGCGAACATATACGGATGACTTATCGTCATGAAGATTTTTCCATCAGTGCTTATCTGGAGAATTATTACGATGATTTCAGTGGAATGGGAAAACTCAACGGATTTGATGGTTTATGGGGGATCGAATACAAATCTAACCATAAACAGGTCATCAACGGTTTTGTACTGGAATACTATCAGACTACTAACCAGAGCGGTCCAATGCATGGAGTGGATTTCACCGTAGTAGAGAAAACGGGAGGTGCCGACGATTATTATAACAACGAGTGGTATCCCGGCTGGGTACACTGGGGGATGACTATGGCTAACCCATTGATAGCTTCTCCCATTTATAACAAAGACGGTGACATGAGTTTCAAATACAACCGTATCCGAGCCTTGCATTTAGGTTGGAGTGGAGACATCAGCAATGAATGGACATACCTCGCAAAACTATCATATAATAAAACTTGGGGAACTCCTTTCAAACCTATACCTAATATATTAGAAAATTTTTCTACTTTTGCATCAGTTTTCTATACTCCCCATAAATGGAAAGGATGGCGGTTCAATGCATCCATTGCTTTCGATATAGGAGAGATATATGGTGACAATTTAGGTTGCCAGTTGAAAGTACAAAAAACATTCTGAAAAAGATGAATTACATACAAACGGAAATTGATGGTGTATGGCTGATCGAACCGAAAGTTCTTCGTGACGAGCGTGGCTATTTTATGGAAGCCTTTAAAGAAGAGGAATTCAAAATGCATATCGGTGATGTGCACTTTATTCAGGACAATGAGTCGAAGTCTTCCTTCGGTGTATTACGTGGATTACATTATCAGAAAGGAGAATATTGTCAGTCCAAACTGGTACGTGTTATAAAAGGAAAAGTACTGGATGTGGCAGTGGATTTGCGCCAATCATCACCAACTTTCGGTAAATATGTCTCTGCAGAACTGAGTGAGGAAAATCAACGGCAATTTTTCATTCCCCGTGGATTCGCACATGGTTTCCTTGTTCTGAGTGAGGAAGCTATCTTTATTTATAAAGTAGATAATGCTTATGTTCCACAAGCAGAAGCATCCATTCGTTTCAATGATGAAACCATAGGAATTGAGTGGCCTATAGCAGAAGAACAACTTTTATTATCTCCTAAAGATAAAACAGCTCCATCCTTCCGGGATGCGACATATTTTGAATAAAGAGTATGAAGATAGCCATCGTCGGTACAGGATATGTCGGTTTAGTGACCGGAACCTGTTTTGCAGAAATCGGTGTCAGCGTCATTTGCGTAGACACGAACAGTGAAAAAATTGAAGCGCTCAAGAAAGGTGTTATTCCTATCTATGAAAGTGGTCTGGAAGAAATGGTGAACCGAAATGTAAAAGCCGGTCGCCTACATTTCACAACTTCATTGGAGAGCTGCCTGAATGAGGTAGACGTTGTTTTCAGTGCCGTTGGTACGCCTCCTGACGAAGATGGAAGTGCTGATCTCAGTTATGTGCTCGAAGTTGCCCGTACCATTGGTAGAAACATGCAGAAGTACATATTGGTAGTCACAAAGAGTACGGTTCCTGTAGGTACTGCAAAGAAAGTACGTGCCGCTATCCAGGAGGAACTGGATAAACGGGGTGTTAGTATTCAATTTGATGTAGCCTCTAATCCCGAATTCCTGAAAGAAGGAAATGCTATCAATGATTTTATGAGCCCGGACCGTGTAGTAGTGGGAGTGGAGTCCGAACGTGCAAAGAAATTGATGAGTAAGCTTTATAAACCATTCTTGCTGAACAATTTCCGTGTAATATTTATGGATATCCCGTCTGCTGAAATGACGAAGTATGCGGCTAACTCAATGCTGGCTACCCGTATTAGTTTTATGAATGATATCGCTAATCTTTGCGAACTGGTAGGGGCAGATGTCAATATGGTACGTAGTGGCATCGGTTCGGATACCCGAATCGGGCGTAAGTTCCTTTATCCGGGTATTGGTTATGGTGGTTCGTGCTTTCCAAAAGATGTAAAAGCACTCATCAAAACCGCTGAACAAAATGGCTATCAGATGCGTGTGCTCCATGCTGTAGAAGAAGTCAATGAACTACAGAAAAGCATTCTTTTCGACAAACTTTGCAAGCACTTCAACAACGAACTGAAAGGTAAGACAATTGCCTTATGGGGACTGGCTTTCAAACCGGAGACGGATGATATGCGCGAAGCCCCTTCATTGGTGTTAATAGACAAACTGCTGAAAGCCGGATGTAAAGTGCGGGCTTACGACTCCGCTGCAATGGACGAATGTCGCCGTCGGATAGGTGAGAGCATTTATTATGCCAAAGATATGTATGATGCTGTACTTGATGCTGATGCTTTGATGCTGGTTACCGAATGGAAAGAATTCCGTTTACCATCCTGGGCAGTTATCAAGAAAACCATGGAGAAACCTGTGGTGTTAGACGGGCGTAATATCTATGACAAGAAAGAAATGGAAGAGCAAGGATTTACCTATCATTGCATCGGACATTAAAAATATAAAACAGAGAGAGTTATGATAAAGTGGGGTACTATTTCTATGGTGCTCGTCGTTGTGCTTGTATCATCCTGTAGCAGTACTAAAAATGGGGAAAATTCCGACAGGGAAGACTTAACCGCTAAAGAATTGCTGCAAGGTGTCTGGCTGGACGATGAGACGGATATGCCGTTAATGCGTATTAGCGGTGATACGATCTATTATGCTGACCCACAAAATGCACCTGTTTACTTCAAGGTACTTCGTGATACGATTTATTTACGCGGAAATACCCTTACAGCTTATAAAATAGACCGTCAAACGGAATATAGCTTTTGGTTTCATTCTCTATCTGATGATATCGTAAAGCTATATAAGTCCGATAATCCGGAAGACACTCTGGCATTCTCCACTCAGGAAGTGGAAGTTATCCCCAGCACTTCAGAAGTAATCAAAAAAGATAGTGTGGTTATGTATAAAGGAACGCGTTATCGGGGCTATGTCTATATCAACCCTTCTAAGATGAAAGTAATAAAAACAGTATATTCTGATGAAGGTATAGGTGTGGACAATGTATACTATGACAACGTGATACATATCTGTGTATATGAAGGCAAGAAATTACTGTATGGCAAGGATATTACTAAAAAAGTTTTCGCCACTATTTTCCCGGAGGAAGTATTAAATCAGACCATTCTTTCCGACATGAATTTTATAAATGTGGATGGAAAAGGCTATCACTATGAAGCCATGCTCCGTATTCCGGAAAGTTCCGTTTATCATCTCGTAAGCCTGACTATCGGTACTGATAAGCAATTACATATAAAAATGGTGGAGTAAAACTCCACCATCAAACAATATCTATTAAAGAAATCCTTCTCTTATTTGTTGCTTTTTCCTGAAGGGTTAGCACTTTTTCTCGGAGCATTACCTCTTCCTTTTGAAGCACCTCCTTTCTTCGGAGCATTTCCACTACCTTTATTGGTATTTCGTCCTTTAGCACGGAAGTTACGTTTGCCCCTTCCGTCATAACTACGTGGCTTGTATTCGGGTGACTCACCTAATTCTTCAGGTACAGGTATTTTATAAATATCTCTTTCCAGGAAATTCTCAATTTGCTTGAAGTTACTTTGTTCCTTTTCATTTACAAAGGTTAGAGCAACACCATCGTTATTAGCACGCGCCGTACGACCAATACGATGAACATAGTCTTCACTGTCATGCGGAACATCATAGTTAATCACAAGACGAATATCATCAATGTCAATACCACGAGCCACGATGTCAGTGGCAACCAGAATGTTTATACGACCTGCCTTAAACTCATGCATCACTTCTTCACGCTGTGCCTGTTCCAGGTCAGAATGCATTTCGCCTACATTCAGCTTCATCATTTTCAAGGCCTTTGTCACTTCCTTTACTTTCAACTTGGATGATGCGAAGATAATGACACGCTCCGGTGTTTGTTCAGCAAAGAGACTGCGAATTATACCCAACTTCTGATTTTCATAGCAAACATAGGCGGCTTGCACAATTTTATCAGCAGGGCGTGAAACGGCAAGTTTGACTTCAGCGGGATTATTGAGAATGGTGTTGGCAAGTTGTTGTATTTTTGCAGGCATGGTAGCAGAGAACATGATGGTTTGCCGTTCTTTAGGCAAATACTTCACAATCTGCATGATGTCATCGAAGAAACCCATATCGAGCATGCGGTCGGCTTCGTCAAGAATGAAATAGGAAACACGGGAAAGATCTACATATCCCAAACTCAGATGAGCTATCAAACGTCCCGGAGTAGCTATAACAACATCGGCTCCCAACATTAGCCCCTTCTTTTGCTGTTCAAAGAGTATCCCATCGTTACCACCATAAACTGCCACACTGCTGACAGGCATGAAGTAGGAAAAACCTTCCATCTGCTGATCTATTTGTTGCGCCAATTCTCGTGTGGGAGACATAACAATACAGTTTATAGCATCTTCAGGATGTCCACCTTCGGAAAGTTTATTCAGTACAGGCAACAGATAGGCAGCCGTCTTACCGGTTCCGGTCTGTGCCACGGCTATTAAATCTCTGCCTTCAAGTATAACGGGAATGGATTTCTCTTGTATAGGTGTGCACTCATCGAAGCGCATGGCTTCCAGTGCATCAAGCACCTGATCATTCAGTTGTAGTTCGGAAAACTTCATGTTTCTTTTTATTTAGTCGCAAAGATAGGAAATAAAGTGATTATCACAAAAGAATGAAGCTACTTTGCAATCCATTCCTTTAATACCCTGGATGCTGTTCCCATTCCGGATTCATTTGTCTGATTTTCTCGGGAATGGGGAAGACAATAGTATACCCACTTTCTTCGTTGGGAAGTTGCGGACGACTGTTGTAAGAACGGGTAAACTGTCCAAAACGAATTAAGTCCTGACGCCGCCAACCTTCCCAGGCCAATTCTAATTGGCGCTCAGCCAGAAGATTGTCCAAAGTAGCAGTACGTTCCGGTGCTCCTACACGGGTACGCACCTGATTCAGTTCTTCATCTCCATTGCGTCCGTCACGGACTTTGGCTTCACTCTTCATAAGCAATACATCAGCGTAACGAAACAGAACAATATCATTCTCCATCAATTTTCCATCTTTCATGGCTTTGTCATCTATCTCATATTTTTTCATACGGGCACCGGCAGTCTTTTCATAAGGTTCATCAGACAGATCCAGTTTAACCTTCCACGGTTCGTAAACTAAAGCTGTTCCATCATCCAATTTCACGACATTACCTTTCAAATCATAAACAGTACCTGCATAATAGCAATAATCAAAACGCGGGTCCTGTTCGTTTGTCTCGTATCCAAAAGTCTGTAAGGCTTCGATAGTGGCACTTGATCCATTCTCACCAGACAAACCTAACGCTTTGGCATGATTATAATGACGCGAACGGAAAAGATATTGCATCTGATTGGTATATAGCGTCTTATTCATCGGAATAGTGAAGATGTTTTCAACAGAGCCTTCATTATATACGGCAAAATTGGCGGCATAATCTGATTCAAGACGATAACCTAAAGCTGTAATTTGGTCACAATAGAATTCTACGGTCTGCCAGGCATTGAATGTATTGCCATCCACATCAAAGAAGATTGTTTTCCCATCCGGATGGGTATCATCCACCCAGTTATTATCCATATAAATTTCTGCATTCAGTGCCAGTTTTGCAAGCAGGAAGTAGGCTACGGGACGTGTCAAGCGGCCATAGTAATTACCAGAACGGTTACTGAACTGAGCAGGCAGGAGTGGGGCTGTCTCTTGTAGTTCCTTGAATATGAAATTAAAGATATTCTCACGTTCACTCAGTACAATATCTTTTGAGGCAACTTTGGAAGATAGAACCAACGGAATACTACCGAACAGGTCCGTCAGATAATAATAGTACATTGCACGTAAGGCACGTACTTCGGCACGATAGGCTGGAAGTTCTGCATCTGCATGTGTAAGTGCATAACTTTCAATTTGTTCCAAAGACTTATTACTGAGCATAACTACTTTATAGAGATATTCCCAAGTGGCTTGTATCGCATCATTATTTATTCCCCATTTGTGCAAGAACAGTCCTTGCCAGAAACCACCGTCGTACCAGTCACCACCACGAGTAGGCATAATGGCTTCATCGGTTGTAAAAGTATTCAGATCATATATGCCGCGTCCTGTTCCCTGCAATCCTTGACTGTCGGAATTTCCTCCAATGTAGTTATAGAGAGAAGCAACCGCATTCAGATAAAGTTCAGTAATGTTATGATAGCCTTCTTCTTCGGGTAATGCATCGCGGGGACTTTCTTTTAGAAAACCATCACATGAGATCATGCACCAACTGAGGGTGACCAAAACACAAAACGAACGAATTATGGAATATCTTTTCATGTCTTTAAGGTTTAGAAGTTTACACTTAATCCGATGGTATATGTGCGGTATAAAGGATAATTGCGTTTATCATCTATACCTAAAGTAGAATTCACCGATGAACTGTTTATCATGGGTGTCAATCCGGAATAACCGGAAATAGTAGCCAGATTGTTGACCGTCAGTGACAGGCGAAGTGATTGCAGGTAACGGGTATTTTTCAATGGAACATTCCAGCCCACTGTGATATAGTCGAAGTTCACATAATCACCATCTTCCAACCAATAATCTGTAGCTGTCTGATCCTTTATATTCCGTGTAGGCGCTTTCTTCATAACGTTATAGTCGGGAAAACTATTCATATTCATATAAGTAAGCGAAGTACCATTATAGACTTTATGTCCGAATGCACCGTTTATCTGTAACGATACATCAAAATCTTTATAACGAAAACTGATATTAGAGCCAAGAATTGTTTTTGGAACTGCCTGACCTGCTATGTACCGGTCTTCACCATCTTCCAGACTAACACCACCACCATTCAAATCAGCAATCTGATAAGTATAGCCTCCGTTACCATCGGATACTAATCCTGTGCAATGGGGGAGGTAAAATACCCCCAGCGGTTGACCTACAATCTGGTAAACGATATGATTATATCCGCCATGAAATCCGGCACCATCCAATCCGGCAAGACTCTTGTATTCTGTTGCTGAAATATGTTCACCCTGATAGTTGCCGTCGAGGGAAAGCAATTTGTTTTGTTGAAAAGTCAGGTTAGCATTGATATTCAGTTCCATATCTTTGGTTTTCAATGGAGTTATGCCAATGGATAGCTCTGTTCCATAATTACGCATGGAACCAATGTTTGCCAGCAAAGTGTTGTAAGTGAAAGGCGGTACACTTACATTATAGAGATAGAGCATATCTTTCGTCTTGGAATTATAATAGTTGGCGGTTAGTAACAACCGGTTACCCAGCAAAGCCATTTCTATACCGGCATTGAAGGTCTGTTTCACTTCCCATTTTAAGTCCGGATTCATATTCTTCAATTGGTCCATTGTGACCACAGGTGATGAACCTACCGGAGCAACTCCGTTCGGGCGTATCAGATTCAGCGAGGTGTACGAATCAATTCCATTTTGGTTACCTGCCCAACCATAGCCTGCGCGGACTTTCAGATTGTCAATGAAAGTCAGTTTCTCCATAAACTTTTCCTTGCCGACTACCCATGCAACAGATACAGCCGGAAAGAACCCCCATTTATGATTACTGCCAAACTTGGAAGAGGCATCTCCACGGGCATTCACTGTCAGTATATAACGATCATCGTATGTATAGTTCACACGTCCCATGAAGGAGGCCAGACGAGGATCTTCATAATAAGAATTAGTTCCTTCCCACGGACGGAGAGCACCTCCCTGAAGATTGTTATAGCCCAGACCATCAATACTGAAATTAGTAACTGTGGTATAGAATCCCGAATATTGGTCTTTTTGCACTTCCGCCAGCCCCAAAACATCAAAGAAATGCTTCCGCCATTCTTTCTTATAAGACAACATCAGATTCCCCAATAACGATTCCATTTTCTTAGTTCCTTTGTATGCCTGCCCTTGCGCCCAGACCGCAACCGGCAGATACTGTGAATTTTCAATCACATTATAGGTGTAGGAACCAAACAGTGCCAGTTTCCATGCTTCAGACAAATTAAATGTCAACCGTGCATGCGTACTAATGTGCGAAGTAGCGTCTTTATCATTCACATCCATCCATGCCAGCGGATGAGACAACTGGCTGGCAAGAACACTTCCATCCCAACTTCCGGTTTCCGGATTCTTATGATTAGGGAAAGTGGGATTAAATGCAGCAGCCGAATAAAACACTTTATGTAAATTTACCAAGTTACGCTCTTTCTGTATAGAACCAAACATTCCGAGATCACATTTCAGAAAATTATCGAATACGTACTGCGTCATATTCATATTCGATGTGAAGTTCTGCAACTTTTCATTGACAATTACTCCTTCACGATTCATCAAAGCAAGTGAAACACGATAGTTGGAGGTGTTTGTTCCACCGGAGAAGGCAATGTGATGATTATGTTGCAGCCCTGTTTGTTCTATTTCCTTCTGAAAATCGGTATTGTTTCCCAAATCAAGAATAGAAACGCCACGTTCTTTAGCTACTGCCCGGAATTCATCTCCATTGAGCATTCTTACCGTTTTATAGCTTGAAGCAATACCGAAGCTACCATTATAGTTCACACTTGTACGCCCACTAACACCTTTTTTAGTGGTAATTTCAATAACACCCGATGCTCCGCGCGAACCATATTGTGCTGTTTCCGAAGCATCTTTCAAGATAACAAAACTTTCAATATCCGCCGGATAGATAGACATAAGCATACTCAAATCACCAAAAACACCGTCTACAATAATCAACGGATCATTGCCAGTAGTCAATGAAGTGGTACCACGCAAGCGGACAGCATCCAATGCTGCAGGTCCGTTGGAACCTTTCAGAATAGTCAAACCCGGTACCCGTCCGCGGATTGCATCCAGTGGATTGGTTATCTGGTCTTTATTCATCTGGTTTTCGGTGATTCTTTCTACAAGTCCTGAAAGGTTCTTGCGAAGGCCTGTGGCATATCCAATAGTCGTTATAGAGTCAGGGAGGCTAACGTGAAGTTTTTCTTGTGCAACGGCTTGAAGGCCAGGGACAGTCAAAAACAAAGAGAGATAGAAAAGGTTCCGTATTCTCTTCATAGTATTAATATTTAAGAGGTTCCGCAAATATAGATGTCATTATATGAAACAAATATATTTGCGGAATAGTTCAGCTCATTTCGGCAAATCGATATATGAGTCCTTGAAGCCTAAGAAATAGAGCACTCCATCGAGCCCGATTGTATTGATGGACTGTTTGGCATTGGCAACCACTTTGGGTTTAGCATGAAAAGCGATACCCAAACCGGCAACACCCAGCATCGGAAGATCATTGGCTCCATCACCCACGGCAATAGTTTGAGCAATATCCACTTTTTCCACCTGCGCAATCAGACGCAACAGTTCAGCTTTCCGCTTACCGTCTACAACATCTCCCAAATAACGTCCAGTCAACTTACCATCCACAATTTCCAGTTCATTGGCATATACGTAGTCAATACCATATTTTTGTTGCAAGTATTGTCCGAAATAGGTGAAACCACCGGAAAGAATGGCAATCTTATAGCCGTACTTTTTCAACACATACATCAATCGGTCTACTCCTTCTGTTATAGGCAGGTGTTCCGCTATATCCTGCATTACAGATTCATCCAACCCTTTCAGTAAGGCTACGCGTTCGCGGAAGCTTTCGGTAAAATCTATTTCCCCACGCATGGCCCGTTCGGTGATGGCTTTTACTTCATCTCCTACACCGGCACGTATGGCCAATTCGTCAATTACTTCCGTCTCAATCAGTGTGGAGTCCATATCGAAACATATCAGACGGCGCATACGACGATACATATTATCGAGTTGAAAAGAGAAGTCCATTTCAAGTTCGCTCGCCAGCTTCATCAGTTGCTCTTGCATGGCAATGCGATCCTTCGGAGTTCCACGGACGGAGAATTCGATACACGCACGAGTACGTAAATCACATTCATCCAATGGGATACGTCCCGTCAGGCGCTTGATAGCATCAATATTCATCCCCTGTTCGGCAAGAATGCGGGTGACTGCGGAGATCTGGCGGGCAGACAACTTACGTCCCAGTAAAGTAAGGATATAGCGATTTTTTCCCTGCATATTGACCCAATCTTCATATTCTTTCACCGAAATAGGATAGAAGCGAATCGTCACTCCCAAAGAAGATGCCTTGAAAAGCAACTCTTTCATAATGAATCCTGAATGTTGTTCCTCTGTCTTGCATAAGATACCCAATGACAGTGTATTATGAATGTCCGCCTGACCAATGTCAAGAATAGTAGCGTCGTATTTAGCTAAAATTTCTGTAACGGATGCAGTTAATCCCGGACGATCTTCGCCCGTAACGCGAATAAGAATAAGTTCTGTGCTCAACGGTTGCATATAAAATTGTTTATCTAAATTAATGAGTAACACGGTGCAAAAGTAGATAAAATTCCTGCTATATACACCAATTAACATAGAAATATGTATTTAACAGTAATATCCATGAAATGTTTCCTATTTCTCTTGAGGACATACTTGATACAAATGATAAAAACACATAATATATATTCGAAAATCACCGGATCAATACTGTGCAGAGAGGTATCCAGAGATGCAAAACATGTTATATAACATGAAAAAGTCAACCGTTTACTTGATTTTCAATAATAAAGTTATACCTTTGTCGCCGATTTAGAACGAGTGGTTCTATAATCTTAGTAAACGTTGATTGTATATTTGTTAGCTAAGACGTTGTTTTTACCGTCTGACAAACATCTATAAATCAACCAGTATTAACCAAAACCGCCTTACATGAAGCATGTAAAATGGATTTTTGTTGTATTACTAATTAGTTCCTTGACTTCTTTCGTAGAAAAAGACAAACCTACCGGAGGTTTAAATGTGGGTGACATAGCCCCTGATTTTAAAATCAAAACTATGTCGACTGAGCAACAACCTATTCAAAATCTCTCCAAGATGAAGGGAAAATATGTGTTACTCAGTTTCTGGGCAAGTTATGATGCGCAATCCCGGATGCAAAACGCAAGTTTGAGCAATGCGCTTCACTCAACTTCTCCAAACAATAATGTGGAAATGGTTTCCGTATCATTTGATGAATATCAATCTATCTTCGAGGAAACCATTCGTAAGGACCAAATAGTTACGCCCACCTGTTTCGTGGAAACTAAAGGCGAGTCGTCCGGCATCTTTAAAAAGTACCGTTTAGGCCGGGGATTTACTAACTATTTACTGGATGATAATGGTGTAATTATAGCCAAAAACATCTCTGCTGCAGAACTTTCAGCTTACTTGAATTAAGCTTTCACTGCACATTGCCATGAAAGATTTAAAGAACCTGTAAGACGAAAGTGGGGTTGCTTCTAAAACTTATGTGATGAAAAAAGCATCGTTAGAGTCAAAAGAAGCAAAGACAAAAGAGGAAATGGATACAACAAAAAAGCCCCTCCTGCACTTGTGGTAACACAAGGAGCGGGAGGGGCTTCTTATTTTTGTTAAGTTGAGTTGGCTACTCTATTTCGGTGCCTTCTGATACAGATAAAATGCAATGAACGCATAGAGTATATTCGGTATCCATACAGCAATTACCGGAGGAACATTACCATTCACTGCAAAAGTGGAAGCAATCGTCTGGAACAAAATATATGAAAAGCTCAATGCCAAACCTATCCCCAAGTGTAATCCCATTCCCCCTTTAGTCTTTTTCGAAGAAAGAGAAACACCTATCAATGTGAGGATAAATGATGCAAACGACATGGCAATGCGTTTGTGATATTCAATTTCGAACTCTTTGATATTGGCAAAGCCGCGCTGCCGCTGCCGGCTAATATATTCGCTTAATTGTGGACTGGTCATCATTTCCTGTTGATTTTTCATAATAAGAAAATCGGCAGGTTCCATAAAAAGAGTACTATCGATGCGGTCTCCCTTAACAATGTTCTCTTTCATACCATCCATTTCACGTATCATGTAATCCTTTATAATCCATTTATGGACGGAGGCTGTATCATAAGTGATAGATCGTGCCGTAAGATGAGAAACCAACTGTTTGTCTTTAAACTTATCCAATGAAAAACGATATCCCGTCTTGCTATAATCTTCGAAGCGTTCAATATAAGCAATGACGCCCGAATCTACTTCCAACTGAATGTTACGAGCTGTATTCGATTTGCGCTGCTTATAATATTTATCTTCAAAGTTAATACGCGTCACACTACCTTGGGGTATGATATAAGAACCCAAAAAGAATGTTACTATTGCAATTATAGCTGCTGACACCATGTAGGGACGAAGCATCCTCTTAAAACTCATTCCAGTAGAGAACATCGCAATAATCTCGGAGTTCTCAGCCAGTTTTGAGGTAAAGAAAATAACCGCAATAAACACAAACAACGGACTGAACAGGTTTGCAAAGTAAGGAATGAAATTCAGATAATAATCGAAGATTATGGCTTTCCAAGGAGCTTCGTGTGACATAAATCTGTCCATCTTCTCATTAAAGTCGAATACCACTGCAATGGAGATAATCAATGCAATGGCAAACACATAAGTTCCAAGGAACTTCTTAATAATGTAGAAGTCGAGCCGCTTCAACCATTTCCAGTTATCCGGCATCTTTATACCTTTCATGTTCCAGTTCAGTTTTTTCATAACCTTGTCGATACGCGTTTCACCATCATCGGTTTCCATGTGGAGAAATCACCGGCAATGATGTGCTTGCGAGCTTCACCCACCAGCCACAGATAAAATGCCAAATTATGAATAGATGCAATTTGCATAGCCAGTAACTCCTGTGCATGGAACAAATGACGCAGATACGCCTTACTATATAAGGTATCTACCGCAGAAGCTCCATCTGCTTCAATAGGCGAGAAGTCTGTTTCCCATTTCTTATTACGCATATTGATGATACCATCTTTGGTGAACAACATGCCATTGCGTCCGTTTCGGGTTGGCATTACACAATCGAACATGTCTACACCGCGCTCGATACCTTCCAAAATATTGACCGGTGTACCTACACCCATCAGATACCGTGGCTTATCTTTCGGTAAGATTTCATTCACCAACTCAATCATCTCATACATTTTATCTACAGGTTCACCTACTGCCAGACCACCGATGGCATTGCCATCCGCACCCTTCGATGCTATGTATTCTGCCGACTGCTTGCGAAGATCAGGATATACACATCCTTGAACAATAGGAAAGAGAGACTGCTGGTATCCATACTTCGGTTCCGTTTCATTGAAACGCTGAATGCAACGGTCCAACCAACGATGTGTGAGTCCTAATGACTTTTTGGCATACGCATAATCCGAATCTCCTGGAGGACATTCGTCAAACGCCATCATGATATCTGCACCAATCGTACGCTCGATATCCATTACCTTTTCTGGAGTGAAGATATGTTTACTACCGTCGATATGTGAACGGAATTCTGCACCCTCCTCACGTAGTTTACGGATACCTGATAATGAGAACACCTGAAATCCGCCACTATCTGTCAGCATAGGACGGTCAAAGCCGTTGAACTTATGCAGTCCTCCGGCTTTTTCCAGTACGTCCAATCCCGGACGCAGATATAGATGATAGGTATTCCCTAATATGATTTGCGCCTTAATATCTTCTTTCAGTTCGGTTACATGCACACCTTTCACCGTTCCTACGGTACCTACCGGCATAAAGATAGGAGTTTCTATCTGCCCGTGATCGGTAGTTATCAATCCTGCACGCGCATTACTTTTACTGTCTGTATATTGTAAGTCGAATGTCATTCTGCTTTCTTTTCTTTCTTTACGGACAAGTCGATGGCATCGGCAACCTTCTCATTGGTCAGCGCAATGGCAAACACCTCTTTCACATCTTTCACGTAATGGAAAGTTAACCCTTTGAGGTATATTTCCTGTATCTCGTCAATATTCTTACGGTTCTCTTCACTTAGAATAATATTCTTGATGCCGGCACGTTTCGCAGCCAGAATCTTCTCCTTAATACCACCCACGGGAAGTACCTTGCCACGAAGTGTTATTTCTCCTGTCATGGCAAGATTTGCCTTCACTTTACGCTGGGTGAGGGCAGAGGCGAGAGAAGTGGCCATGGTGATACCTGCCGAGGGGCCGTCCTTAGGAATAGCACCTTCCGGCACATGTACGTGGATATTCCAATTATCAAAAATATCTTCATCCAGATTCAGCAAAGAAGCGTGTGCCTTGATATATTCCAAGGCCAGCATTGCAGACTCTTTCATGACATCACCCAGATTTCCGGTCAATGTCAGACGTCCACCTTTTCCGCGGCTCAAACTGGTTTCTACAAACAGGATTTCTCCCCCCACGGCGGTCCATGCTAACCCGGTCACTACACCAGCGTATTCATTGCCCTGATATTTATCACGGGTATACTCAGGTGCTCCAAGGAACTCATACAAATCTCCCGGTTTGATTTCCTGTTTGGCAAAGTAGCCATCCGTAGCATACTGGCGTGCCGATTTACGAAGTATTTTACCTATCTTCTTCTCTAATTCGCGTACACCACTTTCACGGGTATACGACTCGATAATAGCCTCCAGCGTATTCTTTGGTATTTTGATATCATTCTTCTTCATACCGTTGGCTTCCAGTTCTTTCGGAACCAGATGGCGACGGGCTATTTCAATCTTCTCTTCAGTGATATAACCACTTACCTCAATCAACTCCATACGGTCGAGCAACGGTCCAGGGATAGTATTCAGATTATTTGCAGTAGCAATGAACATTACTTTAGATAAATCGTAATCTACATCCAGGAAATTATCATGGAATGTTGTATTCTGTTCCGGATCAAGCACCTCAAGCAAAGCTGAAGAAGGATCTCCCTGACGATCTGAACTCACCTTATCTATTTCATCCAGGATAAACACCGGATTGGATGAGCCAGCCTTGATCAGACTTTTGATAATACGTCCCGGCATAGCACCGATGTACGTCTTACGATGTCCACGTATCTCTGCTTCATCATGCACGCCACCCAATGACATACGGATATATTTCCGTTTGAGGGCAGCAGCGATAGAACGCCCCAAAGAGGTTTTACCTACTCCCGGAGGGCCATACAAACAGATAATAGGCGACTTCATATCACCTTTCAGCTTCAATACAGCCAAGTGTTCCAGAATACGTTCTTTCACCTTCTCCAAGCCATAATGATCTTTATTCAGAGTCTTCTCAGCATTGACTAAGTTCAGATTATCTGTTGTGTATATTCCCCACGGCAAACTTAGCATTGTTTGCAGATAATTGAGTTGCACACTATAATCAGGAGATTGTGGATGTGTACGTTCCAGTTTATCCACCTCTTTCATGAAAGTGTCTCTTACTTCCGTACTCCACTTAGTAGCGATTGCTTTACGGCGTAATTCTTCTATTTCCTGTTCCTGGCCACCACCACCCAATTCATCTTGAATGGTCTTAATCTGCTGTTGCAGGAAGTATTCACGTTGTTGCTGGTCAATATCTTCCCGTGCACGCATCTGTATGGACTCCTTGATTTCGGCAAGTTGCACTTCCCGGTTCAGTATCTCCAACAAACGATAAGTACGTGCCCGCAATGTGTCAATACGCAGCAACTCAATCTTCTCATCTTTTTTCAGCGGAAGGTTCGTGCAGATAAAATTCACCAGGAACATAGGATTCGTAATATTCTTGATGGCAAATGCAGAATCCTGCGGAAACATATCAGATGATTTGATATATCTTATAGTCAAATCCTTGCAAGCTTCCACCAATGCATGGAATTCCTTATCATTTTTGTCAGGAATATCTTCTCCCAATGCTTTTACACGCCCTTTCAAATAAGGAATTGTATCTACAATTTCTTCCAATTCCATACGTTTGACGCCTTGCAGAATAATAGTGGTAGTCTGATCAGGCATTTCCAGGATACGGATAATCTTACCTACCGTACCAATAGTATGCAAATCTTCCAACGAAGGCATCTCCGTTTCTGCTACCTTCTGGCAAACCACTCCGATATATGCACCTTTTTTTTCAGCTTCACGCACTAATTTCATGGAAGTCTTTCTCCCGACAGATACCGGCATAAATACACCTGGAAATAAAACCATATTCCGTAAAGGTAATATCGGAAGTATCTCATTCACTTCAATATCCATCAACTGTTCTTCATTCCCCTCAAAATCAGCAATCACTGAAAAAGTGTTTCCTTCTTCTCTTGCTTCCGTATCTTTTAGGTAAAGTCTTTTCTTCATTTCGTTCTTTTTAAGTTTATGTCATACTGACAGGGCTTATAAAGCGCCTGCAAAGTTAATCTATTCTTCATTAATATAAAGCACCTTTTCTATAAAAAGACAAAAACGGTGCCAAATTTGTCGTAATATTCCCGACTTTGTCTATTTTTGCTCTCTATTAACAACTACAATCTATGTCAAACCCTTATTTTCAGTTTAAACAATTTACTATATGGCACGATAAATGTGCCATGAAAGTAGGTACAGATGGAGTGCTACTAGGCGCTTGGGCAGAGGCAGAAAGCTCGCAAAAAATCCTCGATATAGGAACTGGCACTGGGTTGATAGCGATAATGTTAGCACAGCGATATCCATTGTCGCAAATCACGGCTATAGAAATAGATGAAGCTGCGGCAGCTCAGGCTAAGATGAATGTAGCCCGTTCTCCGTGGACAAAACGAATACAAGTTATCTGTAACGATTTCAGTCTATTCCAGACCGAAAGTAAATATAATCTGATAGTTTCTAATCCACCATATTTTGTTGATGCATTGAACTGCCCTGACAAACAACGCAATATAGCACGTCATACCTGTGAACTAAATTATGAGTTACTTTTTCGACGCTCGGCACATCTCCTTGAAAAGCAGGGGAGGGTATGTGTTATCATTCCTACCGAAGCAGAAAAGTTAGTAATTGACACAGCCTGGAAATACAAGTTGTACCCTTCGCGTCGTCTTTATGTCTTCACCAAACCGGGTAAACCAAGCCGAAGAGTACTTATTTCATTCAGCCACGAAGAACAAAAGTGTATAGAAGAGACTTTATGTATTGAAGTGGAACACCATCAATTTACACCGGAATATATTGCACTGACAAAAGATTTTTATTTCAAAATGTAGTTTGATGCTATCATACCTTTATCTCAAAAATCAGTTATAGGCAGTTATTTTGTTGGATGTCTCTATATACAAAAATAAGCTACTAAAAAATCAGCAGCTTATTCTTTTTATAAGATAGTTATAATAACGACTCTTTTTTAGCACTTCTGACAGGCTGTTTTAACCTCTCTAATTCATGTGATAAAAGAGCGTTTTCTTCCATGCGATTATATTTTATATTACATAAATAACAAGGAAACAACCAGCCCCCCAATCACTATGACAGTAAAACAACCTGTTCCTTTTATCTTTCTTGCCTTGTCAAAGTCTTCTTGCAAAAACTTACGGCCACATTTTGGACATGCATAACACGCCGTACCAGAAAGCTTTCCACAATTGGGACACGTCACATAAAGACCTTTAGTCCTTTCAAGAGGATGCACGCTTAATCTATCAGGTATCGGCTGTTTCTTTAATCTGAATTGATGACCGCATTTTAAACAGCTAATCAATATCTTATTACTGAGAAATTGACCATAAGCAATCTTTTCAGTGTGTATCTGAGTAGAACCACATCTCGGACATGTTACCGGGGTGTCATCATATTCATTAAAGTCTGTATGTTGTCGCTCACCTTTCATTGCTTCTTAATTAGTTGATTCTATCTGTCCTTTCTATATTGAAGAGTTTTATGCTAGAACAACATCAAACTCTGAGGATCCACTGCTTAGTAGCCTCTTATATAATCCTTGTAGTTTACCACCTTGAACTGATTGTTCATGCATAGGGACATACGCCCAGTATCCATCACTTCCACCTTCAATTGTAGATGCATACGGATATTCATCTCTGGAAAGCCCCGGCGCATACTTTACATTTTTAAATAATTGATTACCATCTCTAGAAAGCACCTTTACACGATTTACTTCATGAATGCTTATTGGCGAGTATGGTATTTTTTCTTTATCGGCTTGTACTTTAGTAACTATTTCTCCATTTGTCATATTCCTTACATAAACTACCGATTCTTTATTTGGAATATAATTCAAAGTGTTTGGAACTCCTTTATCTATTGCACAAGCTGTAAACTCCCATATATTAGGGGTCTTGCTCTTTTCTATGATATGATTTTCTTTAAATTGGGTGCAAAGAGGATCTATAGCAGTAGTTCTTTGGCAGATACTATTTATATTGGCCTTTTGCATTTTATGACTAATTCGATTGTCTTTAAACATAATGTTTGAATTATAATCCGAGAAGCTCAACGTTTTCGAACATTTATTATCCTCTTTAGGGGAGTGTTGACTACAATAGCATTTCATAATATTAGATTTTAGTTATATAATTAATTACCATTTTTTCGATGAACTTATGTTTTTTCAAGGACCTTCTCATTACTTGAGTTTAAAATCAGTTATAAGATAGTTATAAGAAAATCTCCTTTATTAGCATAGAAAGAATGTCAAATAACACAATTTTGCTATAAATGACGTAGAGCCGATGCAAATTGCATCAGCTCTACATCGTCTTAATTAATTAATTTTCAGTCTTTTAGACTTTAGTCGGGGTAGCGGGAGAAGGCTCCCCACTAACCCAGCACTGATTATTAATCTTTTAGCAATATGTATAAATGTTTATTTGTCATTTATTGTCTATTATTGTCTACTCAATTATCACACAGTACCAATAAAGTTACATTTCCCTATCAGAGTTTGCTCAACCTCATAGTACTGCTTTTGGGTTCTGATTTTTAAACCATTAATTAAATAAAAACATGCTTTATCTTCATCTTCACGCACCGCTACGATATGAGATATATTAATAATAAGAGTAGCTTTGTGATTCAGAATAGAATTCATTTCATAAAGCTCTCCTGTAACCTCAATAAATGAATCTTGAGGCGTCTCAAAACTTATTCCATTTTCCATGTCTATTTATTATTTAATAGAATTTGAATTGTCCTTTCCTTTTCGTCGATAATAGCCTGTTTTTCGTGAAGTAATTGCGTAAGGTGTTGTATTTCCTTCTGACATTCACTTAAAGTGATATCTCCAGACACCTTATTGCCATTACCATTCACATTATGTCCAATATGCCATCGTTCATCTATTTCGACTTCACGATCATAAAAATAGTCGATAGGTACCTGAAACTTATCTGCTATTTTTTCAAGTTTATTAGAACCAATTTCAGAGCCCTTATTTAAGAAATTGTTCAGTGTCATAACGGATATCTCAAGCTCCTCACAAAGTTTGGTCTTTACAATTCTTCTTTCTTCAATCAATTGAGCTAATTTATCGGGTCTAATCATAAACTATTATTTATATTTTGTCTAAATAATAAACAATAATATTATTATAGCAAATAATACTTTGCTGTGTGAATATTATTATTTATTTTTGCAGTATAAATATAGCACTAAAAATTGTATTAATCATGGAAAAAGAACAGAAAATTGCAAAAATGGTATTTAAAGACTACTATGATAGTTTACCAGATGATAGTAAGGAAACAATGCGAAACCGTATTCTTGCAGAAAGTGGAATGTCTTATACAACTTTCTATTATAAACTTCGGCATAATACTTTCAAACCATTAGAGGAAAGATTGATAGATAGAATAATTGAAGATATAAAACAAGTAATGCCATGTTAGCCAATATTGAATTTTATAACACTCCAGATGGGGATGTTATAATTAAAGAAGTCAACCAGCCTGCACGTCGCTTAAAAGAAGAAGATCGCGAGCTCATATCCCCTATGCTTACAATAATCAGTGATCGTTATCCCAAAGCTTATGCAGCATTGATGGAACTATATTCAAAGCGTACAATGAATAAAACATTCTTTGAATACTCTGTCGTTCATCGTTTTTGTCGCTGTAATTTTGGCGAATACGATCAATTTAGTCATGATATTGATTCCAATGGGCATTTCATTTTTGAGGAGGTGAAATGCCCTCTTCGTGGCGAGTGTCAATTAGAAGGAGTTGTTTGTAAACCTGAAATTGATACCAGTCTGACAGATAGAGAGATGGAGGTGTATCGACTAATTGTTGCAAACATTCGAACTGAAGACATAGCGGCGAAACTTTCCCTTTCCAAGTTTACCATTATTCGGCATCGAGAAAATATCAAAGCTCGCTTGGGACTACATGACATACCGGAAATGATAACTTATTGGCATGTCCACCATCTTAAATAAAAGCGGTGTAAGGTTATCCGGGTTCGATTCCCGGCTCCGCACGATGATTTACTAACGCAATAAACTAATTAAATATGGGAAAAAGAACAATGCAAATAGATGTAATAGGTCCAGTAGAAGGGACTGAATTCATGAAATGCAAATTGTATGCTGATGGTCGTGTATGTGTATTCTATATGACGGAATCCAACTATAAGGCCTTGATTTTTGATAAAATATTTATTCGTGATGGTCAAACTATTGATTCAGCAGGAGTTATAAATACAACCAACACTTTTATTGAAGAAGATTTATGAAAGCGAAAATTATAAGCCACTCATTTGAATGTAATCGGTACTATGATTACTACTTATGGAGATGCTCCGTAGAGTATAATGGAGAAATGTATTTAATATACCTTCAAGCACATAAAACTCTATCTGGTGATTACTTCTGGTACGAAGGGGGCATTAAAAATACCAATGTAATAAAGATATCTTTTGTCAACGACTGGATTTCTTTTGGTTATTCTAACTACATCAATGTTTACCGATACATATTAGAATCAATGATAAAGGTAATTAAAGGTGATTACAGTTCAATCAAAGGCGTCGGAAATTGTATTGATAAGCCCCAAAATAGAATCAGAATAAGTGCATAACTAATTAGAAAGAAATATGGATGAAGATAAATTTGACCAGTTGTATAATAGAATACTGGATGGTGAAAATTGGGATTATTCAACCCTTGATGAACTCATTGGTTTGTCAGAGTCAGGTGCACGTGAAAAAGCGAGGCAAGAAATAAAGAAAAAAGCAATTGAGGCTTATAAGAAAGCATGTACGTGTATAGGTTGTAATCATTGTGATGACTGTGATTCAGTCAGAGAATTTATTCAATTTTTAAATTCATAACAATAAAATATGAAGCATTATCACGAAGAAGAAATACCTATAGAGGAAGACTTTAACCCGTGGGATGAGAAAGAAAGAGCAGTATAACTAATTACTAATCAATAACTTAATAAAAATGAAAACAAAATTTGTAAAAGAGACAGATCGTAAAGGCACTTATATTATTGAAGGTTTATTTGATGGTACGTTCTTTAATATAAAGAGGTTCATTTGTCAAGTTCAAGAACAAGAAACCAAAAAAGAAACGCAAGAATTAGCTGATTTTATTTTATCAAAACTTAATTCCTAACAATAAAGATATGAACTATAAGATCAATTTAAACATCCTCCGTGATAGGGCATATAAAATCGCCTGTGAACATGGTTTTCACGATAAGGAATTGAGTAACGAACATTGCTTTTGTCTTGTAATTAGCGAGTTAATGGAAGCTGTGGAAGCAGACAGAAAAAGTAGACACTTTGATAAAGAAAAGTATAAGATCGGTGAATATACCGAGTGTCAAGGGTGGCTAACAAATGAAGAAAAGTTTATCAACGTATTCAATAGATATATCAAAGATACCATCGAGGATGAACTTGCCGATGCAGTTATTCGTCTATTTGACTTAGCAGGTCTGCGAAATATTTCTCTTGAAATTGCAACTAAAGAAATAGGTGATTGCATCGATGATATGGCAGAATCCTGCAAAGACGAAACATTCACAGAGTCCATTTATGCCATATCTACACTTCCTGTGAGATATGATGGCTTATATGACTTCCATACTACCATTAACGATATGGTACTATCTATCTTCGGACTTGCCAAACATCTTGAGATTGACCTACTTTGGCATATTGAGCAGAAGATGAAGTATAATAAACTCCGTAATAAGATGCACGGGAAGAAGTATTAACCCTCATAACTAATCAAATATGAGCAAAGGTGTAATTTTTAAATATATGGATAAAAATGGGGTAACGGTGAAAGCCGTCGCTCTCAATGACGAGCAAGATTCTCAATTTTCTGATTACGGAAAAGTGTTCCTTCGGTTATTGGATGATGATTATAGTTTCAAAAAGACGAGGGAAGGCAAAGGCATTATAGCTGTTAAGAATGGCGACGAATTGATACAGATAGGATTTTGGGAATAATGAGTACAGTTAGCTGGTTTTGGTTAACCGTAATCGTATATATCATTACGATTGGCACAAAAGATATTTTATGTGTCTATTGGCGGTACAAGTATGATTTTACCGAAAAGAAAAAACGAAAAGTTAATGATTCCACTCCCAGACATGTGATCAAAGGGTTTTCTAAATAAAAATAATAAAGAAAGGTACAAGTCATGTATTACATAGCAAGAGATAAAGATGGACGCTTATATCTATATACAAGTAACCCCAAAAAAGACCAATTTTCCGGAGAATGGGAGTTAAGGGATAATAAAGGAAGATCTTTTTTAATAAATGATAGACTTTTTCCTGAAGTCAAATGGGAAGATGAAAAACCAAAGAAGGTTGAACTTAAAATTAAATAACGAATATGTCAATGTACAATACCACTACCTTTGAGCTTGCCATGAACGCTTGCTCTTATAAATTAGACCATATATTCTATGCTAAAAACTCTTCATCAGTCCGCAAGGTATATGGTCAGGTTCCAATCCCTAAGAAAGTTACCATTTCCGGGGAAAGAAAAACAATTCTAAAGTGGAAAACACTTCGTTGGAACGATGCCGGCCAATGCTTCTCCCGGTACTCTTCCAAACGACAACGAAAATATGATCTTCCACTCCGGAGCATCGAGGAGCAACAAAAAATGACTAAGCTATGAGCATGTATTTAGATAAAGATTCTCGTGGAGTTTATGGCCTCTATGACATCACTCCACAAGAACTCTCAGCTATCCTTTCCATACTATTTACCTACAGGAATCCTCGTGGAAAAGAGCTGGAGTCAACCGCCTTCGAAGTCTTTATGTGCATTGAACAACAACTCCTTAAAATTGAAGCAAATGACCGACCTGAGACAGTACCGTCTAAATAACCTTAATGAGATAGACCACTTTATGGTCGAGATGGGTACCGATGCCTTCCTTGACTTCGAACGTAGGGTTCACAATGTCCTTGAGAAGCTCAAGGTCATGCGTTACTTCGATATCGAAGAAAAGATTATTCCGGATCAGCAGGAGCTTTTCATTAAGTTATGCTGTAGCTACATAGAGAAACACCCCGAATACGAATTTAATAACAATTATACCCAGATATGGAGGAAAGAAAGCTATGAACAATGGAAGATGGCAACCGCACGAAGACCAATTTGTCAGAGAGAACGCCAACAAAATGACTCCAGAGCAAATGTCTGAGATTGTGAAACGTTCACCTTTAGCCATACAGCTGTATATGCATCGGCAACATATTGTTGTTGGCCAGACAGTCAAAAGAAACCTGGTACAAGAGATGCTCCGGATTAAGTTCCGGCATCCAGAGAATTTTATGCCAACTCGCGCTTTTTATCGTGAAGTTGGCATAAATCAAATGCGTTGGTGGGATATTTTCCACGGACGTAAAAATATCAACCAACAAGAGTATATCGCGCTCTCCAATTACTTCGGAATCACTTTGGAAGAAGCCTTTGAAGCACGTCAACTCTGTATATTTGAGGAGAAAAATAATGATTGATAACGAACTACGAGATCGAATTAAAGATGCCAATGACATTGTAGATGTCATCGGTGAATTCGTCACCCTAAGAAAGAGAGGAATTAACTATTTGGGCATTTGCCCTTTTCATGCAGACCGAACCCCATCCATGACCGTCAGCTCTTCACGACAAAGTTTCAAGTGCTTTGTTTGTGGAAAAGGTGGAGATGTTATCGAGTTTCTTCAGGAACACGAGAATATGTCATTCTACGAAGCTGTCACTTGGCTTGGACGTAGGGTAGGGATTGAGGTCCCTAAACCTGTATTGACTGATGAAGACGCTACGAGGTATCGCGAGCGTGAAGCACAGCGCATTGCTATGAAAGGTGCAGTTGCCTTCTTTGAAAAACACCTTCCAGAAGCACAACTCTACCTTCATGAAAGAGGCTTCAACTTAACAGATGAAGTTATTAAAAATTTCAGGATAGGCTATGCTCCAGAAGGTAATCTTGCTAAGAAAGAAATGCTTGCTGCCGGTTTTGCCGAACGGCGGTTGATCGAAATCGATGTTTTAAAAGAAAATGATAAAGGCTACACCTACGACACCTTTAAGGATCGTATTATATTCCCTTTTTTCGATGGTAAAGGGAATATAAATGGATTTACTGGACGCTGGCTTACTCCCCAGCCAAATACCGGTAAGTATGTTAATACAGGCGATACCCCTTTATTCAAAAAGGGTACTCATCTATTCGGTCTTTACCAGGCACGTACTGCCATTGCTCGATATGATCGCGCTTATGTAGTCGAGGGTCAATTCGATGTTCTTTCTCTACATGCAGTTGGTGTCAACAATGTGGTTGCCACCAGTGGAACCGCACTAACTCCGGAACAGATCCAGTTACTTGGCCGCTTCACTCGCAGGGTGATCCTGATTTACGATGCTGATACTGCAGGTCTTAAAGCCTCACTTGTTAATTGTGAAGCATTCCTTCGTGCTGGTTTCGAAGTTAGTGCAATTCCGCTTCCTGAAGGCAAAGACCCAGACAATATTGCCCAGGAATATAAACTCGATACCGGAAAATGGCTCATGAACCGTGAACAGAATTTTGTTCAGTATTTCGCCATCTCTCTGCGAGGCAAAAATCCCGGTGAAGACCCAAATAAAGAAGAAGAAGCACTGAAGCAACTCTGTACACTGACTTCTGTCATTCCATCAGAAACCCTTCTTCTCAAATGCATAGAAGCAATAGCCAGTATCTTTGGTACCAATACCGAGGTCATCCAGCGCAAAATTAATGGTATTCTCCGTCAAACAAAAACAGCTTCACTAAAGAAAGAGTCGCAAATGAAGCCGGGTATTTATGGCATTGAAATGATCGCCGAGACTCGCTGCAATGGTGAACCCTGTACCATAACTTCCGATTACCAGGAGTTCATCACACTCTATGGAGATGCACCTATCGTTTATATTCATGGTACACCCAGCATTACAGATATCCAACTCCTTCGCCAGACCAGCCAGTTTTTTACGACAGACGAAACCGGACTTTTCATCGAAAAGAGTGGGGAAGAATCCTCCTATTTGGCTGCATTGGCTGCAGTGTACCGTGCCGGAATCACGAATATTACAGTAGAGGTGGAAGTCCAATCCTCAAAGAAATCCTCAAGCAATGATCCGGATGAGGAAGAAGATGAAGAAATCGAAGAGGAGAATGAAGAAGAAGAATATATCCAGTCTTTCAACTTTGCTAAATATTATGTGCGAGCTCACATGTTCTTTTTCACCAAATTCAAAGGAGAACACTCACCATTCGTCGAACGATGTGCAGAACTTATAAGCTATGCTGATGACTCCGTTCGTATCGTTAACTACTCCTATTTCTACAGTGCTCTTGGCCTAACCAAGACTGCATTAACTGAGATATTGAAACCCTATCTCGCCAAACGAAAGTCACGTATGGCCATCAATGCTCAGCGTTCCGATGATGACTTCGATGAAGAATACAATCCAGAGGAATTGCCTTCTTATGTGAGTGATAATCCGGAATACATGGAGATGTTCCGCCAATGTGGCTATTATCCCAAAATAAACAAAGATCACGAACCTGTATGCTACATTTTCAAAAATGAGAAATCCGGCCACACCTTGGTTGGAGATTTCTATCTCACTCCTCTTTTACATATCTATTCCGACGACAAAGAAGCCAATAAACGGGTACTCAAGATAACCCGTCGTTATTATAAAAATCCATTATATATCGAAATATCATCCAAGGCTTTACTCAAGAAGGCTACCATCGAAGAAGAACTGATCATGCTCGAGGCAGTAAACTTCACAAACGGAGAAGAAAAGCATTGGACTAAAATACGTGAATATATGAGTAGACATTTTGTAACCTGCACCGAAGTCACCACTTACGGAAATCAGCAGGAAGACGGACTTTCCCGTCGCGAAGATAATATGTTCTTCGCATTTGCCAATGGTATTTTTCACACCATAGACGGTGTGCCTCGCTTTGATCCGGTCAATGAGCTCGGAGTTGTTACCCACAACAAAAAGAACTACTATTTGCCGGCATTCTCTACTATATATGCTGGATCCGGACGTCAGTCCGACAAGTACGAGCTTATTTCCCAGCTTGTCTATAAGGAAATTCCGGTAGAAAAAAGATGTACCTTCGAGCGATGGGCCTCTCTGATGGACGATGTCTACAAGATTAACGACAATGGTAAATGGGCTGTCCTCTTTGCCATTATGTGTGCTTTCCGTAGTAATATCCACTGCATTGACCGCCTGTTCACCGCTCCCTTCTTTATGGGGCCTATGAGTTCCGGTAAAACTCAGATTGCAATCTCGATCCGTTCCCTTTTCATTTCTCCCAAAATACCCATCTTCAACTTGAACATTGGTACCGATGCTGCCATGTCCACGCTGATGAGTACCTTCAGAGACGTACCGGTAGTGCTCGATGAATATAATAATAAAGATATTTCAGATCAAAAGTTTCAAGCACTGAAAGGTATCGTTTACGACGGTGATGGCCGTCAGAAGCGAAAAGGCGTCTCCGGAAAGGAAATTGAAAACGATAAGGTCTTTGCGCCGGTTATAATATGTGGCCAGGAAACTCCTCAACGTGATGATAACGCCTTGATGTCACGTATTATAGTTTGTGAAGTACCTAAACCTAAGAATCGAACTCCTGAAGAAGTTGAACTATTTAATACTTTGAAAGAGATTGAGGATCCGGCCAAGATAGGTCTTTCTAACGTTCTTTTTGATATTCTCAAACTCCGTCCATTGTTTATGGAGCATTTCCGGGTACTCAAGCAAAAAGCCTACGATGAACTTAAAAGTGCCCTTCCTAATGCTGGAGAAATAGACCGTCTCATGAAAACAGCTTCTTTATTTTTGGCAACATGCAACTTAATCGAAAATTATACAGATATGAAACTTCCATTTTCCTACAAAGATTTTTTCAAAATCGCTTGTAATAAAATTAAATTCCAAGTAGAACTCATCAGCAAGACAGACAAGTTGGCCACTTTCTTCAAGGCTATGGATGTCATGGTAGACACTAAGGCCATCCGTGAAGGACGTGATTTCGCTATTGATACTCCTGACAAGCTTACCATTAAACTTCCTGGAGGAGAAAAAAGAGAAGTACCAATTCCTGCAGGTAATCGGGTACTCTTCCTACGTGTTAGTAATATCTACACTCAATTTGCGCGTTCTTCTTATAGCCAGGAAGAATCTACGCAATCCACCATTGAACAGAATCTTCGCTCTAACCCGAGTTACATCGGCGTCATCCATGCCCGTCGATTCACATGGAACGAAGTGGTCGAAGTTCCTCGTGGTGGATTTGTAGAGGATACACCCAACGAAACCGGTATCGATATCAAGATCGATAATAATATGGTAAGGAAAGTCGAGAAACAAGGCACTAATTCGAGCTGTATAGCATTGAATTACGAAATTTTCAGAGAACTCTATGGTATAGACTTTAAGCGTTCTGTAACCAAAGAATCATCTACTCCCAATCCGGACAATGATCCGATCGGAATGGCCGGCGCACCTCAAGACATTGAATTCTGATGGTATCTGAAGTATTCCTATTCTCACAATGCGTTATTCCCGGTGGCCACCCCATCGGGAATAATTGCTTTTTTTATTCTGATTTACGGACATTTCGCGCCTTATTCCTTAATCTATATTACTCTATTAACCTACACCCAAATCCCCCGTACCCCCTGAAACAAAAAAGAGAGCAAATAGAGAGAGTTTTGAAAGGAAAACTTTTCATAAATACTGTCCAACAGTCCAACAGTCCAACAGCAAAAAACATTTTAAAATGTAACTCGCTGTTGTATAGTAGTATATATATTCTTTTTAATTATATATATATACTACAGAGTGGTTGTTTTGTTGGACGCTGTTGGACGTGTTGGATTGAGCATTTTCAACCGTCCAACATTCACCGTCCAACAAAAACAGCAAAAAAAGCCATTTGTTGGACGTGTTGGACGCCATCCAACAGTATTTTCCTAATAGTAAATTTTGCTAACTCAATAATAATCAGTAACTTTATATATGAATCCCCTCCTTTGTTGGACGGTTGGACGGTTGGAAGCAAAAATAACAAAAACTATTTCAAAAATATTTCTTAGAGGAAAAAGCTATGATTACAACGAGCATTATGATTACACCTTACCTTGCTGAATATCTGCGTGGAAAATATAATAATGGCGCAGATGAACCCATTAGAATTCCTGACAATACAGATTTGTATCACGTTATTTGGACCTTGATGGCCCGTCGTCATCAGAATCAATCTCCGGTGGACAATGGCAATCTTACTATTGTTCTCCCAGACCGGCGGATAGGAAAGGACCCACAAGTCTATAATTACCTTTCTCCACGAGCTGCCAAGGTCATAGAGAATGAAGTACGTCGTATGTTCAATCGTGACCTTCACACCGCTATGGATGAGAATGACTTGAACGGTCATGAGCTTAACAACCTCGATATCGTTCATAAATTCCTGTGTTCCTACTGTATTGACAGCATTACTGAAGATGCCTTGCTAAAAAACTTCTATCGGTGGCGGGAAAACATTCGAAAAAGAAAAAGACGTCGAGAGTATAAAAAGAAGTTAAAAAGGGGATGAAAAATCACCTACCGAACTATGCATTTTGTCCCAAAATGGCGGACAAAATGTCCTATGTGTGGCGAACTTATTGAATATCAGATAAATATAATCATTATGAGAGAATTATCCATCCAACTCAATGTATATCCCATCGCCAAGATGCGTCAGGATATCTATCGTTTCATTGCTGATGAATTTACTTTTTCGCCGGTACCGGAAGATTCCGAAGCCGGCAGGTGCTACAATTGTAATAAAGAGATTACAGTCGATCTTCCACCAGCTGACGTTATCCGTGATTTTTCTTCGGGCAAGTTTGCCATTATAGAATTTCGGGATACCCGGTACCGGAAGTTCAGTATTGGGGATAATAAGATACCAGCCATCGTATCCATTTCTCCAAATCTTAACTCCGCTACGCTGAAAATTGAGTGTAAAATGCTCAAATCACCTCTCCAGTAGCGTCCTTCACCCCCTTCTGCAAGCTGCCTATCTTCGCTGAAAAGATATGCAATGAACAGAACTTTTCTCCGACAGCTTCTTCTATCAAACACTCAACAGCTTCTCATCTCGGCAGAAGGCTTCACTTCTGCCATGATGGATGCTTTCCCTTTGATAGCAAATGACACACCCACACCATCGGCTTTCTTCTTCGATGATGATCCGCCTACATATAAAGACTTAGCAGATAAAGCCCTTGCTAAAATCCAGCAACAACTGCATGCACTTTCCGAGTTCCAAGAAGTAACCCTTACCAGTGATTTTTCTTCCAATGAACTTCCTGAAGGTAGTATCGCCTACCATCGTATCTGGGGTTTTATCACTGCTGATAGTCGTTGGTATTTCTCTTCCAAGCAATTTGAACGGGATATCCTGGATGCTGAAGCTAATCCGGCTATTTCTTGCCACTTCATTCATGCCAACTCACCAGGTGGTGAAGCCTGGTATCTTGATAGACTCAGCGAGACCATGCGTTCGTTGAATAAGCCCATCATAACCCTTGTAGAGCAATGCGATTGCTCTGCCTGTTATTACATCACTTGCCATTCCAATGTTATCGCCGCACTTACAGCCAACGAAGTAATTGGCTGTATCGGTACAATGGTCGAGACCTATGACTTTAGCGGCTATTATGAGAAGCTCGGCATTAAAATCATTAGGCAAACCGCTGATAAATCAGACCTCAAGAATAAGAAGTACAACGACATGCGTGCCGGAAAACCGGAGCAATATGTCAAAGATGTGCTAAACCCGCTCACTGAGCAGTTCCTGAACGAAGTCCGTACAAGCCGTCCGGAACTGGGTGAGCTCCCGGAAGACGATCCTGTCTTCCGGGGCGAGACCTTCGATACAACTCATGCCATCGAAAAGAAACTCATTGATGGATCCATGACCTTCTTCGAAGCCGTTGCCAGCGCTGTAGACCTTGGCCGGAACTACACCAACTTGGAAACAATCAAAAAGAACGCTCTCAACTATTTATAACTTAATTTTTTCATTCACATGAATATTAAAGAAAGAATTCAGACCGTCCTGCAGAAATTGAAGCTGCTGGACAAAGCAAAAGCCAATCAGCTGACTGACGAAGAATGGAAACAGATTGTTGACTCTTATCAGAAAGAGTATCAATCAACTCTTCAGGATGACTTAGCCGCCGACATGGCAGCTCATGCTGCTACAAATACTCCTATCACTCAAGAGCAGATGGATCAGGTACAAGGTATTTTGGATAGTATTGTTAATCCAGGCCAGAATGCAACTCAAGATGGAGAAGAAAAGCCGGTAGTGCAGACTACTCAAACTCCGGCAACCGGTACCGACATTGTACAACTTGCTCAAGCCGTACAAGGCTTGGTCAACACGATGCAAAATAGTGCCACTGAAGATCGTCCCATTCAGACGGTAACCGCTACCACTGCCAGTTTTACAGGTCCTGCAGATCGCACGAAGTTCTTGTTTGGCATCGAAAATTCTATGTTTTCCATGACCGATCGTTGGAACCGTATTGCTGCTAATCCGGCAGCTGCAGCTTCTTTTGGAGCTTGGGATGAAGACACAGAAGGCGCTTCTTTCCGTAAACAGGCTGTAGCTTTCTCTCGCTCGTTGCAAAAACGCTATGCCTATTTGCACGCCAATGGCATGCTCGATGCCAAGAAATTGGCTGCCGGTGAATTTGGAACTAATTACGAAGGCGTTAATACTGCCGGAGTCGGTAACCAATTTGTAGTTCTCCGCCAAGATGCCTTGATTGCTCGTGTTCTCACGAAACGTGACCTCACTCAGTACTTCCCTGTACGCTACGGCATTCAGGATCATGACCTGGTATTCAACGCTTTCTTCTCTGAAGTTTCCCAGGCCTACCAGCAAGGTGAAATCTGGAAGGGTGACATGAAGCTCGAAAACGAGATGGGACATGTTGATGATGCTATGATCAAACTCAAGTTCGGTCCAATGAAGGAACTGGAGCGCATGTACATCGGTTATTTAAACAAAGAGGGTTCTGATCCGATCAAGTGGAACATGATCGAGTTCTGCATCCTTAATTCCTTGGAAACTGCACAGGTTGAGCAAAACAAACGCCGTATGCGTGGTATCTATGTAAAACCGGAGACAGGTGTTGCAGGTAGCTATCTGAATGCTTCTACAGGGGTTATCTACACATTACTCCGCTACATTCATGAGTTTAAGATTCTTCCTCATGATGATGAAGCTTATCGTGGATATACCGATGCCGATATGTTGGATGCCGTTCAGGATTTTGTTGCCGACATCATTACTTCCTGCACGGAAGATATGGACATTGACAACCATGTTCTGTACTTGAACAAAACCCATCAGCCTTGGTGGATCAAGAACGTTCGTGCCAAATATGGTAAGGATATCGACTTCACCGGACCAGACAGTTATAAGTATGTTGTTCCTGATACGAACGTACACATCATTTGGCTTCCATATCTTGGCCAGCTTCCTCTCATGTTTATGGATGTGCCCGGAAACATTCAGTTCCTGGAATACGTACCGGGTGAAATGCTGTCTATCAAGGTTAAAGAAGACATGGAACTTGTAAAAGCCTGGTCTACTTGGAAAGAAGGTTGCTCAGCTTCATTTACCGGCCGTCGTTTCGACAGCCTGGATAAACTTAAGGCAAACAACTACGAATGGCAGCAAATCTTCATGAATAAACCTGCTGTTGACATGGAAGCCGATGCCACCACCGTAGATGCTTCCAAAGGTTTCTGGCAAATCACTGTAGCCAATACTGCAGCCAAAGCCATTACCGATATCACTAATGCCAAAGCCGGTGTCGCTTATATCATCGAGTGTGGATCAACCGAAAATGCAACCACCATTGCTAAAGCCGGTAAGTTTGCCGATATCACAGAAGCATATACACCTACTAAGGTCGGTGACTACATTATGTTAATCTTGAACAGCAAAGGAAACTTCTTGGAACTCGAACGCCAGATAGCCGGTGTCCGCAAAGTCAACGCCGCACTGCAGCCTAACATTCCAGGTGTAAGATAACCTTTGTTAGTCTGGTAATTAATCGTTTTTAGGTGACAGGGGCGGGTTATTGGCCCGCCCTTTTCTTTTTAACCCATCATTTTATTTAATATGAAAGCAAAGAAAATTTCAAATCCTTTTCGTAAAGGAAACCAAGCGGCTCGCAAAATGCAGCTCCGCTTCTTTCTCTCACTGATGACATTGATCGCATTCGCCTTCGTTATAGGAATGTTTCTGGATCCGTCATCTTCTCCCTTCTGTCTCTCTGGTTTCGCCGGCACTTCATTCGCCGCCATGATGGCCATCGGTGACGTTGGAGATGTCTCCGACCGACAAACTCATGGCTCGAATATAGCATATAAGGTCTATTTGATTGAAATCTCCCAAATCAACCCAGATGTAACTTTTCCGAAGCCTAATGTAAATAGGGAAATAGGTACTTTACCTATGAAGACCGGACAATATATGAAGTATTTTGAGGCCCATGATATACCTACATATACATCAACGGGTGAAAAAGGTGATATCACCACCAGTGGAGAGAATAATTTCGTAATGATTATGGGAGGTATGCGCGACCAACTTCTCACTTTTATTGAAGAACATGCCGGTGGCAAATTCATTGTCATATTCAAAGAAGTAGGAGAGGAGCAATGGTATATTCTCGGCAATTATGATCGACCAATGGTACTGTCTTCTTATGAGTCCAAAAATGATAAAGATGGCCGCTATGTAACTTTCACATTCAAACGTACCAGCATAGATCAATATTACAAGTACGCTGGCGATATTATCCGTGTTCCTGCAGCCAAGCATGCGGCTGACTCAGCAACCTTGGCGATATCTCCTCAGAACAACCGGTACGAAATCCCGAACGGATCCGCAGCGACTTATGCCATCAATGCGATATCAGGCCTCACAGCCAATGATAAAGGTCGCTACATAACTCTTGAAGGTACCGGTACTGACAAAGCTGCCACTATTGCCGATGGTACAGCCTTCACTCTCGAAGATGGTGCCACCTGGACGGCCAAGGCCGGTTCCTCCATCACATTCCGAGTTATGGACCCGGCTACTCTCGTAGAAGTCCAAGGAACGCGTGTTCAGACAGCTTAATCATCATTAACAGGCTAACCGACTGATAAAATTCAGTTGAGTTAGCTTGTTTCAAATCCAACAAGCTATGTATAATTTCAAAGAAAAGAAACTTCATTTTAATGCCCTCCGCAATCCGGATGCTGCAGTATATGACCTTGAACTGTTGCGACAAGTTCGTCCCTGGCTTCCTCAACTGAGAACTTATACTCGCGATCCGAAAAGATATGCGAGTGAAATCCTCTATTCTCTCCTGGATCTGACGACTCGAGAAAGCATTCGTGCCTTTCGTCGTAAAAAGTTAGATGAGCTGAAAGCTGCTACTGAAGTTCCTGGTACCGCTACTGGGAATACACCTTCAGACGAAATCACCGCTACAGATGGTGATACTTCAACTTCTGATGAGACTGCCGGTATCGATGCCGGGAATACTCCTTCAGATGAAACCACCACTACAGATAGTGATACTTCAGCCTCTGACGAGACTATCGGTACCACTGACGAAAACACTCCAGAATTGGCGAAAATAGAAGCCTTGGAACAATCCCTTGAGGAAGCCGAAGAAAGAGCAGAAGAGGCCGAGCAACGTGCCGAAGAAGCGGAAGAGGCTCAGGAAGAAGCTGAAACTCGCGCTGAAGAAGCCGAACAAGCCCTGGATACCGAGAAAAAAAAAGAGCAGCCCAAAGCAACTCCAGCAAAGTCCAAAAGCACGAGGAGTACCCGCAAATCGACTGGGACAACCTCTTCGATCCGCAAGTCCAAATAGCCACACTCATCTACAACGATCGTGTGGTCACTTGGAAACAAATGAAGCAGCTCGACGAAAGCCTGGATAAGAAACCGGTCAAACGTGACATCATGGACATGGTGGAACTCCGGATCCGAAACTTGCAGGCTTTCGATGAGCTGCAATCGTTCAACGACACTGGGAAGTTCCTCTACATTCATCCGCTCATAACTCATCAGTCAGAGAGAGCGCAACTGACGAAGTTACTGAAGACGGATCCGCACGAGTTTCTACGCTTGCACAAGAATGTAGCGGATAACATCCGCAGATACGAATCTTACCTGAAGCGAGCCGATCGGCAGACTCGGCGCTCTCAGGACAAAGAGAACCTCCGCCGCCATCGTGAACGTGAGGCCCTATTCAAAGCAATATTGCAAGATTTTAATTCAAAAGACTAAAATGGAAAAGCTAATAGAAGTATTTAATTTGGGTGGTTTACCGACCGCCCCGCTGGATTCATTCTTGGAGCTTCAGGAAGACTTTAAGAAGTCGGATCCTGATAAGTTATCGAAACTGCAGATGCTCATCATCACTCGTGGTTTCAAGTACGCATTCAAAGCTTGGAAAGATCCTGACGGAAAACTCTGGATCATCGATGCCCATCAACGCCGCAAAGCACTGATCGCACTCCGGAAGGCTGGCTTTACCATCCCCGATATTCCTTACGAACCCATATTCGCCGCAGACAAAAAAGAAGCCGTCGAAGAGATTGCCGCCTACAACTCCGAATTCGCCACTAAGAATCCGGACACCCTCTTATTCAAGAAGTACAATATAGACTCCGACACCCTCCAACGCTTCAACCTCGGATACGAAGTCAAAGCCACTGACTTTGGCCAGCTATCCCCATTGTTTCCCCAGGAGCATGAATCCGATGCAGTAAGTGAAGATGAAGTCGACTTCGACATTCCTGCAGCTGAAGATACCACCGCAATTGTAGCTCAACCAGGTGATATCTGGTTACTTGGCAACCATCGCCTGATGTGTGGCGATTGTCGATCCAAATCAGATGTCTCTGCGCTGATGAACGGTCAGCATGCTGACTTATGTGTTACGGATCCGCCTTATAATGTCAACTACGAGGGCGGTACTGAAGATGAACTTACGATCCAAAACGACTCGATGGAAAATGATTTGTTTGCCACCTTCCTCAAGCAAGTGTTCTCCATCATGTTTACCATTCTCAAGCCTGGCGGCTCTTATTATATTTTCCATGCCGACAGTGAAGGGGAGAACTTCCGTGCCTCTCTCCGAAAAGCAGGTCTCAAAATAGCCCAATGCTGCATCTGGGTAAAGAATACGATGGTCATGGGACGCCAGGACTACCAATGGCAGCACGAACCTTGCCTTTATGGCTGGAAACCTGGCGCCGGCCATCAATGGAACTCCGATCGTAAGCAGACCACTGTCTGGAACTTCGACAAACCACAACGCTCAAGCCTTCATCCCACCATGAAGCCTATTGCTCTCATGGCATATCCGATATCCAATTCAAGCACTCCCGGCCAGATAGTAGTTGATCTCTTCTCCGGATCCGGATCAACCCTCATGGCCTGTCAACAAATCGACCGTATCTGTCATGCGATGGAAATAGATCCGCGTTATGTCACAGCCACAATCCACCGATATCGTGCCATGTTCCAGGAACAACCCATCCGACTGATCCGGAATGGGGAAATCCTCTCAGCAGAAGAAACCAAATCCCTGTTAACATGAAAAAAGAACTCACCCCAACCTCCGATGTAGATAAGGCAACCCTTATCGGTGACGAGTATGTATCTCAAGTGCGCACCTTCGGCGCACTGGGATACACTCCCCATCGCATTTGCTCTCTTCTCGGTCTCCGTGGCAAAGAGAAGATAGCTCTAACCATCCGCCTTGCCATGCCCGGTGATGTTTACAACGATGCCTACCGCAACGGATGTGCTCTTGGCGAGTACAACATAGATGCTGAGCTCGCTAAGAAAGCCGAAGCTGGAGACGTGACAGCCATTGAAACACTTGAAACTCGGAAGAAAGAACGTACTGTTAAAGACCTTAGAAATCAACTCTTTGGAATATGAATAAACTCGACACTCTTGATAAGATACATCCGGACCTAATATCCGCTTTCCTTACCACTGGAAAGTGTGATGGAATTGCGCCCGACGTACAAATCTTTTTGAAGCAGCTTCAATGGGCTGCCGAAATCTATGAGTACGAACGTAACATAACACGTGCAGCAAAGCAGCTACGTCAACGTATCAATGCACAACAGCAGATAAACATTGACGAACGCACCTGCAAAGCTCGTATCTATGCTGCAATAAATTACTTCAGCATTGATAACAATGTATCTATCAAAGTATGGGAGTCAAATTATGCCGACAAATATGAAGACTTAGCCAAGCTTTGTGCTGCAGCTGAAGACTATAAAACAATGGGCAAGTGTTACTCCGCCGCCCTGGAGTGCCGTCGTCGTGCTTCCGAAATAGCTGAAGCTGATCGTGATTTAGGTATTGTTTTTCTTATCTCTCCAGAACTCAGTTCTGAAGACCTTGGATACAGCAAGGCCTCATTAAAAGAAATTGCAGCCAAGCATAACAAAGGTTTTTATCTCAATCTCATCGACAGCCTTCCTATTGAAAAAGTAGAGAAAAAACGTCTCCTTCGTGATGCTGATATCCAGGAGGCAGAATACGAAGAACTAAATGAGGAATAATATGGGAATAGAACTGTATAGCCAATCTTCAAGCTCTCTCTCATCTCCAGAGACAACCTTCGATGCGACAACGAGCTTCGAATCCTACTACATGAACCAGATGCAAATCTTGGCTAATGTAATCGATCCGAATAATCTATATGCTGAAGTTGCACGTGCCGGTGGTAAGACAGAAGGTATTACCGGTCCCCGCATTATTCGTGTGGCCAATGATATGCCCGGTGAACTTTCCTTCCTGGTACATAAGACCTACGTCGCTCTCATGACTAATGTTTGGCCCAACCTACAGGCATATTTCTCCAAAGAAGTTACCGTTGGCGGAAAGGTACGCTCCATGCTTGAATACGGCATCGATTATGTAGTCGGTGAAGCCAAACTCCCTTCACACTTCCGCCGTCCCCGATATCCGATATCGTACCCCAAGCACAGCGTTGTTTTCCGTGATGGCCACCACATCCAATTAGTAAGTTCCGATCAACCGGAATCAGTCGCAGGCCGATCGGCTGTTCATGCAATCATCGAAGAAATGAAGCACAACAAAGGTGAAAAACTGAAAACACGCTTGTTCCCTTCACTTCGCGGATCCAGTGCTGAAATCCGCCGCTCAACATATTACCAAGGTATCACCGGTGTATCTGATACCGCTCGCGTTGACTTGGGAGAGGACGATTGGTTTGAAGAATATGAGAAACACATGGACCATAAACTGCTTGAAGAAATAGCTACTGTTGCTCTTCATGTAAATGCCGCTATCTATCAGAAATACAGATTAATAAATTCACAGCGTGAGACAACCAATCCTGTTACTCTTGAGCACATCCGTCTCGAAATCATAAAGCAAGACCGCATCATTGCACTTTGGAAACCACGCCTGGCCGACATGCGTCGAAATGCAACTCTTTACATTCGTGCCAGTTCTTTCTGCAACAAGGATATTCTTGGTCCTAAATTCTTCAAAACCCAGCTCGAAACCCTCGATATGGATGAGTTCCTTACTTCTATTTGTGCCATCCGTCACAAAGAAGTAATTAACAAATTCTTTGCTAACTACAACAAAGAAAAACATCAGTTCGCCGATAGCTATATTTACGAGTCCATCCTGAAACTTGACCTCCGGGAACACTTCATCCTCACGGCTCGTTACCTGAAGTATTACAGTAAGCACGATGAACTTCTCGTTGGCTATGATCCCGGCCACTTTTCTTCCTTGACTGTTGCCCAGGAAAAAAACTATGGTCGCCAGCTCCGGATCCTAAAAGAGTTCTATTGCTGTTATCCAGATGAACAACCGGAACTCGCCCGCCAGTTCTATGAGTTCTTTGGTCCGGACTCCATAAACAAACGCATTATTCTATATCCCGACCGTGCCGGTAACAAACGTCGTGAAGAACTGGAGCAAATCACCACTGACAGCCGGGCACTAAAGCGTGAGCTTGAAAGTTATGGCTTCGAGGTTGAACTAATGAACGAGGGCCAGTCTACAATTTACTATTGGCAACAATTCAAACTGTTGCTACTTATTTTTGGTGGCCGCAGTAATGCCCTGCCGGAAATCTTGATAGATGAAAACGAGTGCAAAAACCTTTGCAGCTCTATCATGCTGTCACCACTGAAGAAAACAGAGGGCCGCATAGAGCTTGATAAATCATCAGAAAAGAAAGTACCGTTAAAGAACCAGGCCGGACTAACAACACAGCTTCCCAGCTCCTTAATTTACCTTCTTTTTGGCCGCTATGGAAACAAAGTGCAAAGCGAATTATCATCAATGCCGGATAATTTACCCGATAACTTTGCTATATAGTAGTTCTTTTTCACCCTAAAAATATATCAGTAAAAGTATAATAATGGGACTGTTTGACATCCGAATAATATCTAATACTTTGGGAAATAGCCCTTTGCTTTTGAAAACTTAAAACGTATTTTTCTTGCAAGGCGCATACCTGCACGCACCGCTGAGTTTTCCCTTTGCCGCTCACCCCCTCCCGAAAATTCCGAAAATATGACAAACCCCGGGTGCGTCCTTTTGGCGCACCCCGAAACCCACTACTTTCGGGCATGGAAATGACGATGACAGGTATTCAGGCGATGCAATGGGCTAAAGAGATCTCGAAGCTCCCTAATGGATGCTTCACCATTGCCTTCTTCCCATGCTCAAGGCATAGAGGGGAGGCAATACCTAATCTGACGGTTAAGGAAGGATGCAAATGGCGCACCCAACTTCCGGAGGAACGGTTTAGCATTGATAGTGATAACTTCTTTCTCTTCAGTGATGCAGATGGTGAGCCAAAGATGTGCTACCGCATACTGATCCGGTATATGGGCTTTCCACAAGATGGTTTCAAACTTCATAAAATAGATTGGCTATGAGTAAAAGCAACCTTAAAATGGTAGGCAACTACGGTTGCTATCTTGACGACGATAATGTAATATCATTTCAAATCGGTGATACGCCACTCTCGTCAGTGCTGGATCCTGATCCTATGTTTCCGGTACTTAATGATAGCAATTTTCCGGATATGCAATGGCAAAGCATCCAGGGATTCCAAGTCTGTAGTCGTGGCTTCAACAATCTGAAGTGCGAAGAGATCGCCTCAGATATCAAGAAGAATCGACTACTTCCTCGCTTGATAACCAAGCAGGTTAATATGTTGTATGGGCATGGGCTTAGCGTGTACAAGCCTACGATTGTCGATGGCAAATTGCAGAAAGAATGGGTTGATTGCCCTACTGTCACCGATTGGCTTAATAGCTGGAAGGAGCGTGGTCTCGAATCGGATCATAAAGAGGTTGCCAAATCTATCATTAAGAACTACTACTATTTCCGTGATTTCTTTGTAAAATGGCGATTTACAATAGGGAAGGGTAGAGGAGTACTTCCTGTTGCCGGTCTTGAAATAATGGAAAATAAGCATTGCCGGCTGGCGACAACAAAGAAGGATGTTGCCACCGATGTAGTCTATTATAAGGATTTCCGGCATATAGCGGTAGGGAGATGGGGCTACGGAACTTCAACTTTCCGTATCTATCCTAAATTCAATCCGTCAGAGGTCGGTAATTACAAGTTTGCGGCGATATCACACCATCGTGAAAAATCCGTTGATGAGTTCTACGGGGTGAATGAAACACATGCCGGAACGAAATCGTATATCAAAGGCTCCAATGATACCGCCGATTATATAAACTCGTTCCTCCGCAACTCTCTGGCCGCTAAAATTCATATAATTATCCCTAATGCCTGGCTTGAGTCGAAACGTATCCAAATCACCAAGCTCTGTGATGAGAATAAGCGACGCAGAAAAAACAATGAGGAACTTTTAAAATATAATGATATTGAGATTGGTACAGAATTCAAAGAATCGACGTTAATCAAATATTTGCAGTCGGAACTCCGCAAAATATCCCGCTATCTTTCCGGAGCGGATAACCAGGGAAAAGCCTATGCAACTATCAGCTTTAAAAACAGCCAAGGCGAGGAAGAACGTTGGAAAATAGAAACTGTCGATTTGAAATATAAAGAATATATCGACGCCCTGATATCCTACGATAAACGTGCCGATGAAGTCTTACTCTCCAGTGTGGGCCTTGATTCTTCAATTTCGAGCGTCAGCAAAGATGGAGTTATTTCCAAATCGGGTGCTGATGCATATTACAACTATCTGATCTACATTATGTCGCTCACCTCTGAAGACGAAATTTGTACAGAACCATTTAACCAGGCTCTGCAGATAAACTTTCCCGATTTATACAGTCAGGGATATCGCCTTGGCTTCTATCGTGAAGTTCCGGCCCGCCAAGAAGAAGTATCACCCAAAGATAGACTTAATAAGCAACAGTCATGACAATATTACAAGAACTATTTCCTACCATCGCGGAGTTTCGCAAATACGCTCCGTATGCCGAAAGTAATATAACTTTCGATCAGCTCAACTCATCAGCAGTTTCAGCCAAAAAGATGATGATTATTATACTAACGAAAGATGTCTATTCTGAGATTGTGAAGGTTGATGGAGAGCTAAAGGAGGCCTTATGTATGGCTATGGCCAATTTGACAATGGCAAAGCAACTCATATTCGATATCGTTTCTAAGCGTAAAAATGATGTCGATATCTACAAGCATGAGCAGGAAACCATGCGTCGCTCATTTATTGAAAACTACTTCAATGCGATGGATACAGTAATCCAGTTGCTCGATACTGAAGATAAATTCCCTTCCTGGAAAGAAACCCGCTACAAGAAACTTCTTGATGGACTTAGAATTCAAAGTACCGAAGATTTCGATATGCTATACTCCATCGACCTCTCTTATCTCTTTTTCTTCCGGACAATACCTATTCAGAAAGAAGCTCTGGACGATGGCCTATCCGCCTACTTTGAACGAGCAGAAGGTAAAGAGGATGTATTGCGGATGCTTCATCGATGCCTGGCAAAACAAACCATTGCCATTGCACTCCGACGTTTTGATATCATTGAGTTTCCGCCTACGATCCGGAGCCTGTTCGATGATTCCAAAGCAAGTCGATCCGGGAAAGATGAGCAGGAACGCATGCTTGCTTTATCCGCCTCATTAATGGATGAAGTGAAACAAGAATTAGCCAATATCGACCTGATACTCACTTCGGATTCTTCCGGATCCGTTGATACTAACACTTCTTTTAACCGTCCTGATGACATAATATTAGTGATGCCATGCTAAATCCTACCATTGACTTTATGGCGAAAGGAGTTCAATATAGCATTCCTAATACCTGGGAAAGCCTTACTCCATATCTTTTCCGATCACTGATCCATGATATATCCTTGATGGCCCAAGGCAAACTCTCGATTGCTATGGTCCGCGTGAACTATGTGTGTCGTGTTATGGGGTGGCAACTTAAAAAAATAAAGGACTCTGATGGACTGGCTAACTTAACCTGGCTGGCCGAACAAGTAACATTTCCATTCACAATTGTCTATCCGAATAACGATGCTGCTCTTCAGGATCTCGATCCTGAAACACGAAAGTTATGTAAGCGCATTCCTCCACATCGCCTAACAGGCATCACCATTGCCAGATATCTGAGTAAGCAGCCTTATAACTATGCTGTTGACTCATGCTTTTGTAAACAGCAGATCCCGGCAATTCGCATCGATGACGACGAGCTGTATTCAGCCTATAATATAGATACCTCGTTCAACCGGCTCACTTGCTCTTTGACAGCTCTTCAGTTTATCGAGGCTCGCTCCCTAATCGGCGGATCACTGGATCAACTTCCACTTCTGGCCGCTATCCTTTACTATCCGGAGCAGTACTCTTCTGATGGAGCTCATGCCCTTGCACACAAGTTTGTAAATCTGCCGACGGATGAGTTGACGGCTATCGCCTTTAACTTTCAGGCATTCGTTAATTATCTATTTACCAAAACCGAATTCAAGTTACTTACAGAGGCTAAGAATACCAAAGAGTCTGCCATTTCTACCGGTGCTCTTGAGTCTCTGTATAACTTGAGTTCTGATGGTCTTGGCGACGTTTATACCGTAGAGCGAATGAATATTCTCCAATACTTGACCATTCTTCGTAAGAAACTCATTGATACCGTCCGAAGCCTTCACTCAGCTAAGATGGAAAAGATAGACATTGCGAATGAAACCGGCTTACCCATTTACATAATAAATGATATACTATGATTCTGAAATTATTAAAGTACTTCGCTCAATACCCTCAGAAAGAAGGGGTGATCTCCATGTTTAGCAATGGGGCAAGCCAGTTCCCACAGTACTCCGCTCTGCTTGAGTACGTGAAAGGACTTCCGGCACCGTTCATGCCAGCACTTGAGAATCTTGTTTTCGGCCAATCATACGATGATGTAAAAAGGCGTGTGAATGATATCACGGGTAATTATCTCTTCATTGATTTTGGAGAATTCTCCTCGTCCCGGGATTCCCGAAACTCCATTTTAGACCAACAGAAGCTGGCGGCTACTATCGCCATGAAGCTTACCGACTCAGCCGATATGATCGAAGTCGCCATTGCCTCGGATATCACCTTATCCCTTCTTTCTTCTCTCCGGAAGAAACTCATCCTGGACTCTCGTGCGGAAAATTGCCCTTGGCTGGATAAAATATCCGATAATCACGATATCGTTCCTTTTGTTTCTCCGGAGTTTAAATCCATAGGCTGGACACTCATGTTCAGTTCCTCTGCAGCTGATCTTTTCGATACTAAATCGTCCTTTAGAGAATAGTAAATCCCCGATATCTTAGCAAGAAAATGAAAGCAATGAAAAAACTCACGGTACAATTAGCTGTCGCTGTCTTCCTTACAGTTTCAGGTATGGTACTTATTTTTAGTGGTTTCTGGGTTTCACCTCGAGGTGAGATACACAATTCGGTATTGGTAGCTTTTGGAGAGGTCAGCACATTCGCTGGAGCACTCTTTGGAGTTGATTACCGATACCAGGTACGAATCTTTAAGAAAAAGGAGGTAAAAGATGAAAATCCTACTTGACAATGGACATGGAGAGAATACAGCAGGTAAACGTTCACCACTTTGGCCGGATGGTAGCCAATTATTTGAATGGGCCTATACTCGTGAAATAACGAGTAGAATATTTTCAGAACTTACAAAACTCGGAATTGACTCAGAACTAATTGTTCGAGAATCCATCGATGTACCTATTCGCGAGCGAGCTCGACGCGTGAATAGTATTTGTAAGAAAGTTGGTATTCGTAATTGTTTTCTAATATCTATTCATTGTAATGCCTTCAATGGTAAAGCCCGTGGCTGGGAAGTTCACACTTATCTTGGTAAGTCCAAATCCGATGAATATGCTACTATTTTCTGGAATACGGCTCACGATATCCTGAAGGATATTACTCCAATGCGTGCAGACTTTTCCGATGATGATCCGGATTGGGACACTAACCTTGGTATCCTTCGTGAAACTTTATGTCCGGCCATTCTTACTGAAAATCTTTTCATGGATAATCAGGAAGATTGTCGGTTTCTTCTTTCTCCTGAAGGTAAGAAGGCTATTACTGAAATTCACGTACAATCCATTCTTAAGATAGTGTTATCATGAATTTTGTTCATAATATATTGATTGTGTTGTTTATCTTACTCCTGATCGTGGGCTGTCGAAGTTCGCGATCAGGAACCTCACATTCCGATGTCCAAACTACCCACCTCAAAGAAACTCGGAAAGATTCCATAGACTTCAATGCAAAGTTTGCCCGCTACCTGCATGAGCAAGAATCTAACCTCGCCGTCCGGATCGTGGAGTACTTCCCTCCGGAACCTGGTAACACTGCTTCACATGGCCCTGTCAAATCTGTAACCGATATCGATCTATCTTCCAAAAGCAAGTCCGATTCCACAATCAGTCAGAAACAGTTTATCGCCAGTTCCGATACCACCTCGGAGCAATCTCATGAAATAGTAAAGGCAGAAACGACCTATCAAGTGAAAGTCCAGTCTTGGTACGAGCCCTTCATTCCCTACCTTGTTTTAATCCTCCTGGCTACCATTATTTATTACTTCCGTCGCAAAAACTAATCACTTTTTAGCTCAAGCTAAACAAAGCTAAGTAGCTGATAATAAAGAGGATATTACTACGTTGTGTGCGTTAATAGTGTTACCTTAGCTGTACAATAATAAAGGTAAATCATTATGAACGAACAAGTTACAAACATTCTCAATCAGAACATAACGAAGACAGCGAAAATACAGCAGCTCCTTCTTTTAGGTTTAACCCGCCGCCAGGTAGCCGACTTGGTAACCAACGGAAACTACGGTTTCGTGCAAAACGTTTACAAAAAAATGCTTGAGGCAGGCACTTTTAACCATCAACCTGCAGCTGCAATTCTTTCTGAAATAGACTACACTTTCAACCGCCGCTTCGGCATCGAGATTGAAGCCTATAACTGCGATAAACATCGCCTCGCCCGCGAGCTTCGCGAGGCCGGAATCAACGTAGTAGTTGAGGGTTACAACCATGACACGCGCGACCATTGGAAGCTTGTAACAGACGCCAGCCTTAGCGGAAACAACACTTTCGAGTTGGTAAGCCCGATACTGCAAGGAGAGACCGGACTACAGGAGTTACAAAAGGTTTGCTGGGTACTTGAGTATTGCAATGTAAAAGTGAATAACAGCTGCGGCCTACACATCCACATGGACGCTGCAGACTTTACCATCGAGACTTGGCGCAACTTGGCAATAACCTACCGCCGCCTCGAGCCGGTAATCGACGGATTTATGCCGAGCAACCGCCGTAATAACACCTACTGCAAAACTCTTTCCGGTATATCTGAAAGTCGCATTCGGGAAGCTCAAAACATCACACAGCTACGCTCAGCCTTTGGAAACGCCCGCTACCACAAGCTGAACCTCGAAGCCTACGCCCGCCACCGCACGGTTGAATTTCGCCAGCATGGCGGTACGACCAACTTCACAAAAATGGAGAATTGGATACGCTTTGCCGCAAACATGATTACCTTTGCACAACAAGGTATGGTTAACGCAGGATGCCAACTATCAAGCATTCCTTTTTTAACCGCTGACCAAAAAATATTTTTCAAACTCAGAACTAAAAAGTTAGCATAATAATGACAACAACCTACACTTTGCAGGACGGCGGTAAAATTACCGCCACCTGCGCCGCCGATTTTGTAACCAAGTTACGCGAAAGCAGCCGCTTCGATAGTGAATGTACCGACCAGGAATACATGTACCATTTTACCGACCGATTTCACGATCAGACCGGCCATGTGATCCGAGCCGATTCCCCAGAACACTTTTTGGAGGATTTGTCTACTTATGGTTACGTAAATGTTAAATAATCAATCTAATAACATTTTTGTTATTGAATTAATTGGATGCTAATAATAAAAATGTTATTTTTGCATTGTCATTAAGACAAGAGATCTCAATGAGTAATGACAAAGAGCTAAAGGCTCGGATAAAAGAGCTGGAAGAAGACCTGCAATTTTATCTCCGCAGACATCATCAACTGTCTTCAAGAAGCAGGAACATGAAAGCGGTGGTTGAAGCAGAAATCAAACGACTCGAAGAGGAAATCAAGAGTTTGGGTGGTAAGCTGTATTGACCAGAAGGAAAACCGCCCTTGTTGGCCACAAGGGCGGGATTCCTTTCGTTGGACTTAAAACTTTGTTATATGGATAAAACTGAACGTTTTTTTGAGTTGAAAGAGCTTTGGAAAAAAAGTGATGAAGCCCATCGTGTTGAAATTGACAAAGAAATTTCGGAATTGCTGGAATCAATGGATACAGAAGATGATGAAAGGCTTTTGGAAGGCGTCAAACAAGACTTTGCAAATATCCACAATAAATTAGAGGATGTTCGGCAAGAAGTATTGCGTGATAAAATGAAAGAAGTATTGCCAGCAATATCCGTCTCATACATTGCCCGTAAATACTTCGGTAAATCCTCTTCTTGGTTTTATCAACGCCTCAATGGTAACAAAGTAAATGGCAAAGAAGCTACTTTTACTCCTAATGAATTGAGTACATTGTCTGCTGCATTAAATGATATAGGAAAGAAATTAAGCGCTATGAGTGCTGTATTGTAACAATGCATCCTGGAAAGGAGCATCGTTTTTAAAAACACCAAAATTTGAGGGTAAAGTTCGTATAAAGAACGCTGAGTATTTATTGAACACTATTATTCTTCCCTCAGTTCGGAAGGGCTTCCACAAGTTGGGAGCCTTTTTTATATCTGAACGATTTCTATGTCCAGACATTTTTTATTCTCTAAAATAAAGAAGAATTACATCAGAATAAACTACTTTTGCACGTGTAACTAATACAAACAAAATGAAAAAAGTACTATTATTATTGTTTGTGATGTCTATTGGGCTTCACATTAACGCTTCTGAAGTTGACTCGATTCAATTTCGTAATGGAAAAGTAATTATTGAAGAAGTTATTGCAGTACCTAATGCAACAGCTTCACAGTTGTATGGTAAAGCCAAATTATTTTTTTCTAAGACATTTAACTCTGCAAAGAAAGTGATTGATTCTGAAGATCCAGAAAACCACATTATAGTAGGCAAGGGGAAAATAGTATCTCAAGAAGATCAGGGATATGGAGGAATATATTATAACTTCACAATTTTAATTCAGACAAAAGATGAAAGATATAGATATACGATAACAGATATGTATGTAGAAATGACAGGATTAGCTCCTATGACAATTACTGCAGAACATTCAGCCAAAGTAGCGAAAGAAAAAAACTCAATGGAGCCTATTAAAGACTATTATGAAAAGACAGCTCCAATCATAGTAACTCTCAAAGAACAAATGCATATTGATAAAGGTGAAGATGAGTGGTAAATAGCTATAATATTAAAATATGTATTTTCAAAGCGGAGCTTTTAAGCTCCGCTTTTCTTTTGTTCATAGTGTCTAATCATCTTCACTGAATAATGATCGCATGCCAGTGACCGCTTCTGATGTCAGCGATTTGCGTACCGCTTTCTCATGTTTCAATGATCTGTCAAGTTCCAGGTATCGTTCAAAATCTTCGCCTGTTTTCTGGGGCTTGTCTTTCAACTCATCCAGCTCTTTCTGAAATTTCAAAGTACGTTCAAATGATTGCTCACGTTGAACGTGTTTTCCGAAGAGAAGGTTTTCAATGGTGGAATAAACCCAAAGTTCAAATGTAGGGTTTAGCCAAGCTGCAAATTTAAGAGCTAAAATACGATGCATCCAAGTACCAGATCTTTGTCTCGAATCGATTAAATCACTTTCATCTTGAATGCCTAAAAAGCGAGAATTCTCGCTTTTTAGGCATTCATTAACAAACTCAATAGTGCTTTCATTTCTCATAAAAGCTTCTACTTTCTTTCCGAACGGCTTTGCCATTTCAGTAGCATTAATCATCATACCATTGTTTTTTTCCAATGCAAAGGTGATTGGATTTTCTTCAAATACACAAATTTTTGTTTCCATTTTAGATAATGTTTGGATTAATAAAAAGTAAAACAGGCACAAATATACTATAAATAATTGACAACCAAATAGTTATATTTAATATTTTGAAATAAATAGTAAAAATATAGTGTTTTATTTTGCTGATTGTGATGTGATATCGAAAGTTTTTATGCTTTCTTTTTGCACTTCCAAAATAAATTCCCATATTTGCAGTGCCAAATAAAACGATAGTGATTCTATCCCGTTGCGTCCGGTAGACGCTCAATACGAAATTGGGCTTTTTTTATGTCCATAGGTACCATTTTCCTAATTAAGGAAGATGATATTCATATACGAAACTTACGGCTGTCTTTTCCATTTCTTGGACCTTCGGGAACACGAATCGTTTTGTTTGGCGACTTTAACGGGAAAATGACAGCCGTTTGTGTATGCTTAAACTTGTCATTAATGCCAAACAAAACGATTCGTATATGAAAACTTTAGCCCAAGGTACGCCAGCCGTACCTGCATCCAGCTCAACGCAGGATTGTAACACGCTCCAAGAGCGTTACTACCGCAGCCTATATGACTGCGAAGTCAAAACCACTTCCGACCGTTGGTACATTGCTACCATCGCCAGTATCTGCGCTACATTTATCTGTTTACCCTGTATCTTTGTTGTAGCTTATTGCTACCTTATGGCACGAAAATCAAAGAAAGGAGGCATCAAATGAGAAAGAACCTGCCAATTACCGAACGTGATATCTACGTCACCAGCGAACGAGCTTATTCAGACAAAGAATCCGGAGAATACTTGTATAATATCTGTTACTGTGGTAATATTGAGATGAGTGCAATCCCCGCAGATGATGTTCGTGAAATCATAGCTTGCCTACAATATGCACTTGAAGTTAATGAGAAAGGAGGTTCCAAATGATGTTCTTCATCCACCATGTGCAAACCTATTCCAACGTCAACAAAAAGGGGCGGGAAATGTGCGAGTTTGCAAAAGCTTTCGATCGTCTGCTGATCACTGATCAATGTGCTCTGGACTCTTTGAAGTGTTCCTTTGAAGCAGAAGTCAATGAACTTAATCAGAAGTACCCCAAAACAAAAGCTATTACCTTTAGTGCCGGTGTCTTCGATTCACAAGATGGTCAGTTCAATGTAAGGGTAGGCAACGATGACAATCAGTCTGTTTGCTTCATCTCTTACGCTTCCGTTCGTGGTTATTATAGCTTTGGCGAAGGAATGCTCAAAACTCAAACTCTTGTAACTTCAGGTGTCTGCCGTATTTGCGGATGCACTGAAAATGATCCATGCTTTCATCCCGATCATGGAACCTGTTGGTGGGCCGATGAGTCTCAGACCATTTGTTCCCATTGTGCGGATACGGAGATATCAGCTGATCCTGCCACTGAGCATTGCATTAATTCGAAAGGAGGTAAGCAATGACTACCAATGAGGACAATAAACTCTATCCTATTAATATTGATGGAGCACAAATCTCTTCTTCTTCCATTGAGTCCATCAAGTTCATGCAAGATCAGAACTATGTTTGTGCTATGATATCCAATGTCAATGAAGTAATTGATATTATATTGGAAGAAACATTTCCATACGGTAAAGATGCCGATACTCAACGTCTGCATATCGTTCGCAATCTCCGTGAAATTAGTCGCCATTTATCAACCTTTAAATTAGATAACGATGAAAGATAAAGAACAAACCATCACAGATATTAGTATTCACGTTGCAGCCTTGTCTGCATCATTCAAACCTGCACCCGATGCCCGTCATACGACTCATTGGTTTACCACCGATGAAGTCTTCGACGCCATCCGTCGCATTGATCCAGGTGCTCAGATCACCAAAGATCAAGTTCATCAAGCCATGCACGATGCCGGCTACCGGTACCAGAACCGGCCTGGATCCACAGGCTTAGACTTCCGCTGGATGCTCCAGGCGAAAGAAATAAAATAGAGAAGGCCCCGGGAAACCTCTACCGTATTAGTTACACAAAAAATACTAGGTTTCCCGGACTTTTCTTGCTGATTCCAAACAAATTGCTTATTTTTGAATAAAATAAAACCAACTAATATGTTGTATCTCATTTATATAATTATTGTTTTGCTTCTGATGCCAGTCATATCTGTCCGCTCGTCAATAGATAAGCTTTTCTACATCATCCTGTCATTAGGCCTCCCCGTTGCAGGTATCTTTATTTATTGGCTCATCTTCCGCCGGTAACTGTCCTTTCTGCATAACTTCTCCTTCTGTACTTTAGCTGCAAATAAGCAGCGAATATGATTACAGACCAACTCGTCCGAACCCGATTCATTCACGATGTAATGTCCCAGGGCATTAACAAAATCTACGAAACACAAGAGAGTGTGGTTCGTACGTACCTTAATACCCGTTCAGGCAACCTATTGGCTCACCTCGCACGTCGACCCTTTACTTCGCAGTCTTCCGACTCCAAGCAAGTCTACTACATACGCATCTTTCCATATCTCCGCTTTCTGGATATCAACTACCGTCGCGGAAAAGATCGCATCTCCCGCCATATCCGGAGCAATATGGCCATCTATAACCGCGTTGTCTGGGGAGTACTCTACCATGAGACCTTCCCGGAAATACAATACGGCTTCACTGAAGAAGTCCGCAGTTCCATTCGCCGGGAACTAGAACAAGCTCTCCGATACGAACAATCCTCTAATTGGTAACAGATATGGCAAAACAACATCTATCCGAAGACGAAATCAGGTATGTCATTTCTGCCGAGTCTTCCAAAGCACAGAAAGAAATATATGCCCTCTCCAAGGCAACAAAAGACCTTAAACAACAACAACGCGAACGCCTCAAGTCCATGATTGAACTTGAAGCTCAAGGCAGGAAAGAGAGCGATGCTTATAAACAACTGGCCAAGGAATACAAGTCCTACGGCAAACAGATATCCGACAATAATAAGCGGATGGGCGAACTCACCCGTAAGCTCGATGTCAATGCGCTCTCAATGGCTCAGCTCAAGAAACAGTCTCGTGATCTGCATCGTGAATTGGATAATGTATCCAAAGCATTGGATCCGGAGAGGTACGCACTCCTGGAAAGCCAGATAAAGAAAGTGGATGAGCGCATGAACGAACTCAAGGTCAGTGCCAAAAGTTTGCGAGAGATAGCTACTTCCGAAACGGCTTTAGGGGCTATGTCCGGAATTGTACTAACCAAGTTCGCAGAGAAAGCTGGAGAATATATCGCCAGAATGAAAGACATCGTTACCGAAGGTATTGAGATGGCGGAGTCGGCCGACGGTGTAAAGAAGGCATTCGACGCACTTGATGACGGAGCTATCCTCAATAATTTACGTAAGGCTACCAAGGGCACCGTCACCGACCTCGACCTGATGAAGGCCACCGTCCAGGCGAACGACTTCCGGATTCCACTTGATGACCTTGGAAAGTACCTGCAGTTTGCCCAGCTCAAAGCTCAGCAGACAGGACAGTCGGTTGACTATATGACGTCCTCCATTGTCACCGGTCTTGGCCGTAAGTCCGTCATGATCCTGGATAACCTTGGACTATCCGCCGCCGAGATCAACGAGCAGATGGCACAGACAGGCGACTTCATGTCAGCTGTTGCAGCTATCGTCGACAAACAATTGGCCGAAGCGGGCGAAAATTACGTATCTTCTGCCGACAAGGCTCAGGCAGCTACCGTCCGGTTCCAGAACGCACAGCGCGAACTTGGAGAAACGTTTCTCCCTTTGAAAGAGAAATGGGATAACTTCTATACCGGAGCATCCGTCACTACAATGGAACTTCTCGGCTGGATAGTCAAGCATCGGAAAGCCCTCACACTATTAGTCACAGCCTATACTACCTACATTGCTACTCAAAAAGTAGCAACTGTCTGGAACGCCAAACATGCCAATAGTACCTTGTTTTCCGTAGCTGCCGAGAAGCGTCAAGCCCTGCAACTCGCATTAACCAGAAAAGCATTCCTTGCAAAGTTGATCGTCTTAGACCTTTATAGAGGCCGCTGCAATTTGGCCACTGCAGCCACCGAAATGTTCAATCTTGTACTCAAGGCATCGCCGATCGGAGTTGTTACGACGCTAATCACTACGGCTGCTGCCGCCTTCATGCTCTTCAGCGGTCGAACAGATAAAGTTAATTCCTCTGTAGAAAGTCTCAATAAACGTCTGCTTAATGAACGGACTGAGCTGAACAATATATTCAATGAACTTAAGAAAACCAACCCGGGCACTAACGATCGCATCAGGCTGGTAGAAGAACTTAATACGAAGTATCCAGGCCTCTTGACTAATTACGATCTCGAAAAAGCCTCTTTAAAAGATATTGCTAAAGCCCAGAATGAAGCCAATGCAGCTTTAACAAACCGCATTGCCACCGAAATGAAAGCTCAGGCAACTGCGGACTATGTGCAGAAAAATATATCTGTCCAGATGGACAGAATGGAATATCTAATGGCTGAAGCATCACGCCAGATGGGGAAAGATACCTATTCAAAGTTCCGCGGATCAATAGAAAAGGTACTCAATGATTCCCAAATCGATTTATCTGATTTTTGGAATACATTTGGAAAATACTTCAGCTCAACCTTGGGGAGCGATGTCATGACTGAATTTCGAGATCAGTTCCTGGCTCTTCGGATTGATCAGAAGAATCTTGCTGCAGGCATTGATGATATCAACCATAAATACGAGCCCTATATTCAAGCCATTAAGACTACTGTCACCCTCACTGATGAAGAATTGAAGAAGCAAGTCGAATCTACCTCCATCATTAAAAAGCTGGAGAAGCAAAAAGAAAAGGTGCAAAATACCTGGAAGGAAGATACCAAAGAAAATATCACCCTGAAGAATAAGGAAATTGAGCGCTTGGACGAAGAGATAAAAAAATATAAAGAACTTGGCTCTGCCAAGTCAGCTACCGATGCAAAGAAGAAAACTGATGCAGCAGCTGAGAAAGCTCGTGCTGCAGCCGAAAAAGAGCAAAAGGCTAAAGTAGCCACCGAACAAGCTGCAGTGAAATCCCTCGAGGCTCTCCGCGAAGAAGACTTGCAGAATCAACAAAGGTATTACAATACATACGCTTATGCTCTCAATGCTGATTTGTCGGAGAATCTTATAACTAAGGAGGAATACGAGATGCTCATGTTGGAATTGGATAGGCAGAGTGCTGAAGCTCGCCTCAAAATCGAGCAATCTTACTATGCCGATGCTGAATCGATGGCTCTTACCGATGCCAATACCAAGGAGGACATTATCCGGAAATCCAACCAGCGTGTTATCGATGCCGAAAAGGTAGCAAATGCTTCACGCACTTCACAACAAGCTGCTTTAAACAATATGATTAAAAGCTTTAAAGATCAGTTTAAACTTACAACTGTTGATGAAGACTACGATTTACAATTAAAGGTTCTTGAAGCTGCCTATCAGGCCCGGAAGGAAATGGCCGAAAAGAATAACCTCGACGCCACTGAGCTTGACAAAGCCTACCATCGTGCCGAGGAGCAACTTGAATCTGAACACCAACAACGCATTCTGGCCATCCGTAACCAATACGGTTTATCCACTCAACAGGAACATTTCAATGCCGAACTTGAACAGTTGAAACTTGCACGCGCTCAACAACTACTCACTGAAGAGGAATACGAACAGGCCATCCAGAATCTCAAGCGAGACAGCTATAAAAAACAGTTTGATTATTATGCAGACCTTTTCTCCGGAGCCATTCAGTCTTTGCAGCAAGCTGAAATGGATCAGATTGACGCCAAGTACGATGCTGAAATAGAAGCCGCCAAGGGCGATGCCGATGAAGTCGAACGCCTGGAGAATGAAAAGGCCCAGAAGAAACTCGATATCCAGAAAAAGTATGCCGATGTCAACTTTGCGATCAAAGCCTCCCAAATCATTGCCGATACTGCAGTCTCTATTATGAAGGCTTATGCTGATCTTGGACCTATTGCCGGTTCCATTGCAGCCGCACTCATGGGAGTCACTGGTATAGCTCAGTTAGCCAGTGCCAAGGCCGAACGCGATAAGGTCAAGAATATGACTCTCTCCGGAAGTACATCTTCCGGATCTTCCACCGGTGCTCGCGTCGCCACTGGTCGCCAGGAGGGAGGCAAGATCGATGTCCGTCGTGCCCAGGACGGCAAACTCTTTCCGGATACGGATTATGATCCGGACGCTCGTGGTTTCATAGATCATCCTACCGTTATAGTAGGAGAGGGGCCTGCCGGCCAATCAAAGGAATGGGTGGCCAGCAATGCTGCCGTCGAAAATCCCACTGTAGCACCTATCCTGGATATCCTGGATAAATCCCAGCAAGCCGGTAACATCCGCACACTCGATCTTAACCAGGCCATCCGTGCCCGCATGGCAGGTTATGCTTCCGGCGGATCAATAAGTAAGACGTCTTCAACTCCGGATCCGACACCTGCTGGCAACTCAGGCACTGCACTGCCGCCAGAACTCATGGAGAAGCTGGCTCGTTCCATCATCCATCTTGATGAGTATGGAGTACCGGCTTCAGTTGTTCTTTCTGACATCGAGCGGAAGACAGAACTTCGCAATCGTTCTCGTTCCATTGGATCCAAAAAACAAGTATCATGAAAATAGTCAATACTAAAGCTGGTCAAGCCTATCACCTCACTCCTGGTACTCAACTTGAAATCGAACGCCCTAACCTCTTTTTCAATGAATGGGGTGAACAATCCTTGCCAACTGATCTTCCGGATACGGACTTGAACCGTCAGCTTACCAACTATCCGGACATGCTTTCTAACCGTAGGAAGCCCGAAACCATTGAGTGTAGCATTCAGAGTGGTGAGTACTCCATGCCCTGTCGGCAAGCCATACTTAGTGCTAAACGGCGTGATAAGATTTCCACCTCTTTCTACATGAACGAAGGGGCTTTTCTTGCCAAGATATCCGACATCAGCTTGAAAGACATCTTTGGCGACGAGGTAATCCCTGGCATCACCACTGTTACCGAAGGAATTGAGTTCTGCCGTTCACTTGTTAACGGCACACACTCAGATTATGCCATTTTTCCGGTACTCATAGACAACGGAGGCAGTTCTTATAAGATACTCAACCAATACGGATATATAGAGGATAACGGTGACTTCCATAATGGTTTGTTCGCAGACAAAAACTCTGATTTCTATCATGCGGTCAGTCGCTCGGAAACGGTTGACGATACGGTTATTTCGGTTAGTCCCGGCTTTTACATCACCCCTTTCATACGTGCCAACTACCTTCTTAAACGCATCTTCGAATATTTCGGATATATTTTACTTGATAATTTTTTCACCAGAACAAGTCCTTTTCCGGATATGGTCTTCATCAACACTTGTGCCGATACGTTGGTGAATGGAAGCATAAAGATTACCGACTTACTGCCAGATTGCAGTTGCGACGTGATACTTGAGGTATTCCGGAAGAAATTTATGTGTGAGTTTGTGCCGGATGAGGTTCGGCGAACCGTGCAAGTCAAATTGTTCAAAGACTGCCTGAACGAGGAACCCACCACCGACTTGTCTCCCTACCTAACTTCATATCCGGAAGTCTCTTTTCCGGAGTTCTACCAGCAAATAGCCCTTGCTTCAGAACATGTCTTGTCGGACGATGGTAGCGTAACTTCTGAAAGTTCACTTCTTGATTTGGCAGCTAAATATCCCTCAATAGACTATAATCCGACAACTGGCACATTTACAAGAACCGGTTTCCAATATGCCGGCTACAATCCTTTGTTCGGTCCTCAATTTTATAGCCTTAAAGACATTGTGTCCCCTTCTTCAATGCCCTACCTGGAAGGAATCGGCTTAAAGGTCAAAGAAGTCAACATACCAGACATGCAACCAGAATTCAGGGGAAGCATAAACCTCTACTTGTCCGGTACATTAGTAACCGTAGGCTTCTTGTTAATCGGTACTCCCGTGTTTCTCAATTCGAAAATAGTCAAATCCGGTGAGACTTCGGACAGCGAGGCAGACACTGAAACCAATGCTGGTAATACGGGTTTGAAGCCAATGCTTGCCTTTGCCTATCGATACAAAGGATATCCAATGGGTACAGTCACCAACTACAGGATAACGACTGATTACAACGAGGATTGCCGTCTGTATGATTATTCATTGTGCTACAATGGTCCGGACGGGCTGTACGAGCGATTCTACCGCTCATACGATGACCTATTGCGCAATTCACTGCATGCGGTTAAGGTCGAATTGCTTCTTCCGGAGAATTTAAAGTTGTCCCTTCCGGCCCATCTTCCAGTATTGCTTGAAAATCAAAAGATGCTGATAGATAGAATCATCTATCAGATAGGAGGCGAAAACGAACCGCTGGAATCAGAGTTGTTGACGGTGAACCTGTATGAGCCTATATCATCGGCTAAGAAATTTGATGAGATTATTCCCACTCAAAAATATAAGTGGAAAATCAAGGCAAGTCACTCTGCTATTTCCGAACAAGAGTATGCTTCATCGCCCTACAAAGAATTAACGTTTGACACTATCTATCCCCAAATAAAACCTAGTGAAGAACTAGTCTCGCCTGAGAAGAGATTTTATGAGCGAACTACTTGTTTGTCATACGGAGGACTGAACGGAGGTATTAAATATGTCCGCGTCAACTATTGGCTCGTTTGCGAGGCTGTAACCACTTGATTTTGTCCTTTCAACACTCCTACTTCCACTCTAATTTTGGCATAAAAAGAAATCAATATGACAATACTCCAGCAACCAGATGCTTTATCGCTATCTAAGAACCTGAAAGAGTTTCGCATCTCTTCTTCTGATAAAATCTCTTTTATCCTAAGACATGGAGATGTTGAAATCCTGTCTCAGCGTTACGTTCCATCTTCTGATGGTGATATTACAATTAACTTACGTGATATCATCCATGCCAGGCTATCATATAAATTGCTCGAGTCCGTACAAGTATATGAGCAATCCTCACTTGCCTCAGATTTTACAGCCATGATTAATGACACTACATTAACCTTCCGTGTCATCCGCTCCGGTATTGACCGCCTGGCCGATTCTGCCGCCAATTTTCTCACGCAGAATTTCCTCACATGGCAGCCATCAATAAAGCCGGTTACCTATTATTCTCCGGAGTTCCTGACTTACTATGCCACAATACCTTGTGTGGCAAAGCTTCGCGCATACTTCACTGATACTTCCGGATCCGTGATATCACAAACCGACTACACAGTTGCTGAAATGGTTGCCGGCATCGCATACACTATACCTCTGCAGTATTCTGTAGTTGCCGGTTGGCTTGGCCATAAATTGCCAGCCTATTATGATATATGGGTTGAAAACCTAACCGGTCAGCGTCTCACATACATACAGCGTTATTATGCTGAAGACATGCGTACCGAGCAAGAGCAGTGGATCCTCTTCGAAAATTCCCTCGGAGGTCTCGACACTTTCCGTGCCTACGGTACTACAACATTCAGCGGTGAGCATACACATAACCTGGCAGAAATTGACGAAATTTCTCAAGAGTACCGTGTCGATACCGAACGAAAGTTTCAAAAAAACACTGGCCATTTGAATCAGGATGAGCGCAAGTGGTTACTTGACTTTTTCCCCTCCCAGGCTAAGTATCTTTATGCCGGTAACTACCTGCGTCAGATTGTCGTAACAGAAAGCAATGTCAGCTACACTGACCGTGCTCTTCCTTCCAATTACACATTTACATTCAAATATGCTGATGCCCGTCCCTTATTAAACCTCCCCAGAACCGATATTCCAGCAGATGTTCTCAGCATCACTGTTCCTGAAGTCGGTTCTTTTACAGTGCCCCCTCGGCTTGCTGAATTTCCTCGCCTTCCACTTTCCGAGGGGGCACTCTTTCCAATTCAAAACCCATACTCCGAAGAATGGGGTATCACGACCGCTGAAGCTTTTGCCACTTTCGTTGGTCAACAGCTTGCAGAGTTTGCCGGATCCGGAGGTGGTATTGGCCACCAGCACCGGAATATCGACCTCTTGAACCTTCTTAGCTACGTCGCAGAATATCTGTTAGTCAATAATAAGAAGATCAAAGCCGGTTATGCTGATATAGCAGGTGATATCGAAGGTGATAAGTACATACACAAAGATCGAGTTGATCGTACCGATTATCTGCTACAATTTGGTGAGTTTATTGACTCACTAATTGCCGGTAAAGGAGGTGGCATATATCCTGATGGACGTGCGCAATTTAATACCTTGGAGGTTCGGGCATCGGCGATCTTTTTAGAAGTGATTTTCAACCGGCTCTCAGCTATGGAAAGTGATTATTCATTTTCCGAATCTGGCACGATTGAGAGTGTCGAACTATTGGAAGATGGTACCTATCGTTTACCACTTCGTAAACGTTGGGAGAATGATTTCACGGCCTTGGCCGAGAATGATGTTGTCTATGGGGTAGTAAATAACCTCGCTTCAGGTACCGGAGATTACTATACTTCATGGCTGCGTGTCCTTAACGTGAATACAGTATCTAATACCATCACTGCGGTCTTGTATCCGGATGATGAAGTTCCAGGAGGCAAAAACTATCCACCGGAACCGCTAATGATACTTTCTCATCGTGGTAATCCGGTGAACGAAGATCGTCAGGCATATTGGTACCTATCTTCCCGTGAGAAGTGTATCTGTATGCTCGATGGAGTAACGAAACCTATACTGGAAGAGAATAACTATGCCATTATTATAGGCAAGTTAAAACAGTTATCACTGTTTGACAACCTGCCGATCAACTACCGCCATAGCTATATCTACTGTCGTGGTATCGCTATTCAAGACTTATTGCGTATAGACGACTATCAGGGTACACCTGTTCGTTCTGAGAATAATCGGGGGCCGTGGTCATCCGAGGATGCTGTGAACAATCCCTATCAGTCTACAGACACAGTTTATGATGCTGTTTATTATATTGGCTGTAAATGGATGTGTCTGGTTACCGGAACTACGCAGGAACCTAAGTGGAATGCTACGGATTGGGCACAGATTGAAGGCAATTCAGAACTGAGCCTTACTTTCTCTTCCAATAATGGCTATAACTTCTTTGCTGGTAAGGTCAATGCGGAATTTACTCCTATTGTTTATTGGGGCTATAATGATATCTCTGCGGATGTGTTGCCCGGTGACTGGTCATGGACTCGTGATAGTGGTCAGGTAACGGAAGATAACGCCTGGTCAGTCGCTCATGCCAATAACGGGCGGATACTGCACCTGACAAACGAGGACATGCCTTCCAATTGGGGTACTACAAGAAAAGTGAAATTCACCTGTACGGCATACGTCCGTGACGGTGCCGGGAGTACTAATGTCGAAAACTATATAGATATATGAAAATTAAAACCGCGGTTCAACCGCAGCCGGTCAGAACCAGTTATACGCCTCTGAAGGCGAGTTTTGGTATTGTAATAGATGGTGGAGGTAGTAAGACACAGTTTTATTACACGAATGCTAACACCTTCATCCCGAATCGAACCATTACCCCGATGAAGCTAAAGGCATTCCTCAATATTGTCGATCCGGATAAGATTATCAGTAATGGGGATAAAAGTAGTCAGCTGACTGTCACCTGGTATGAAAACAGTGAGAGCACTCAGATTACCTCGGAGAATAGCAATTATACACTGAATGCTGACGGAACATTGCTTGTGAAGAAGAATGTTTCGCCAACTACTCCTGTGCAGATTCTTTGCCGGGCTACCTATGTGGATTCCAGAAATAAAAACACGTTGGTATATACCGATACATTCACTCTGAATTCTATACAGAAGAGTGATGACCAGCTTTCACTGAGTATCAACCAGCCTGCCAAGATCACCTATAATCCTTTGAAGGATAGTCAGTATATAGATATCATTGCCGCATTGAAAATGGGCAGCGAGACGGTTGCGGATGCCAATGTAGCATATTGGTGGTACAAAGTCGAGAACGGAGAGGAAACCCTTATCAACTCTTCTGATCTGAATATTGAATACGTATCCGGTCAGGGTACCAATACTTTGCGTATTGATGCTGACAATACATATATGAGCGTTATCCGCTGCCGCGCGGCTTATTATACCGGAACCAAGCCGTCAGCTCCTACAGATGATACTTTGATGGCTGAGACGGCCATAGTTTATAAGATTCCTCCGATTAAGGCATTTGTCTATAGTCCGAATGGCAATACCATTCGTCAGGGAATGGCCAATATGACTTTTTATGTGAAGATACTGACGAATAAAGAGGAGCTGACAACGGATCAGATCGACAAGTTCTTCTTCGTGAAGTGGTTCAAAAAATCATCCGCTGCGGGTGCGACGGCTACGGAAATCGGACACGGTAGTTCGATATCGGTTACAGCCGACAGCTTACGCCTGAGTGGTGGCTTGCAAATGTCTGTTTATCCTGAAGTCTACGAGATAGGCCCTTATACGGTACTTACTACCAAGAGTGGTGATCCCATCCGTACAGGCGCCAATGAAGTAATAATAGCCAGAGGCTAACAATTTAATTTATATATGAGAGAAATGAAGTACTTAAAAGTATCCGCCGATATCGCCCGTCGTGCCGGTGTGATTGATGTCCGCCATCGGACTGCCGACGGGGAGTTTATCATTAACGAAAGTGATCTTCGTATGGTGAGGTTCGAGCCGGAAGAATATGTGAAAGGCATTGCCGGGCAGGTTCTTACTGAACAGGAAGCCGCCAAGCTAATCGAAGCCGGTGGAAATAAAATTGGAGAGGAGGTACAGAATGAAAACAATAGTGAATTATCTGCTGAGGATTCTTTGCCGGTTCAGGACAGTGATAAAGAACCTGTGGCGGAAGATAACTCAATTAACGGAGAGGAGGTACAGGATGAGTGATGTTGCGGGTTCTTTTTATATCGGTATGATTATTGATGGTGATAGTGCGCAGGGGAATATTCGATCTACCAAGCCGCTTGTACAGATGTATCAGAAGGATACAGGTAAATGTGTGCCGGACTGGAGCGTAGCGGCTAATCAACCTATCATCTATCCGGTCATGCGCTCAGGCAATGAGAATGTGATCAAGTCGATTGTTTCTGGTTCCGAGAAATGGTATTATAACAATACTCCTATAACGTTTAACGCTTCGGGTTTGTCTACTGCCCCGGCAGCCGTAGCCGGTAAGATGCAAACCACTACTTACAATAATGGTTCCGTGAATGTACCGGCTCTGAAGATCGTAGGAAATCTTGCTTCCGCTTCTAACATGGATGCAGATACTATCCGTATGGATGGTGAGATTGAGGCTTCCGGGCATAATCTTGGCTACACTTCTGAGATACCTCTTGCCATCTCAGAATTTAGTAATTCTGCCTATTACGGTTTCCTTTATCCTTCTGATGGTGGTATTATTGATGGTGATACAGCTACCGTTAAAGTGGATCAGGAACTCTATAAAGGCGGTTCATTAGTTCCCCAAAGTAACTATTCCCTGAAATGGTATAAGATGCCTTCCACCACAGCATGGTCAACCGCCAACAGTGTTTCATTAGTGGCTGATGACATTGATTCCAAGCTAAGTATAAGAGCTGAATTTATTATCGGTGGTGAGGTGGTTGCTATTGCAATCGGTGAAGTGAGTGATGAAACTGATCCGTTATTCTTGGCTGTTAATTTCAGTGGTCCTACTTATCTTACCAGCAGCGGCGCTACCAGTGAGGTAACTGCGACATATAAGGTTAAGAAGACTGGTACAGGTGAAGAAGTAACCGGCTTTACATTCAAGACTACTTTTACGAAAGCTGACGGTACCGCTTTTACTCCGGCCAATGCGCCTACTACAACCGGGTGTAAACTTACCTATACCGATGTGAAGGGTGCAGGGGGTAATATTACCGGCTATGTACAAGGAACTAAATCATAGGTTTTATGACAAAGAAACAGATTGTTGCATCAACTTTTAATGTTGCGGCGGCTCCCGATGACGGAGCCAAAGGTGATCGTGGCGCTCGTCTTCGCCAAACTGATTGGGCCGAAGGAAAGCAATATCTGTCAGGGGCTGATGGCGAGCTATGGTACGATGTGGTATTATACAAAGATATGCTATATCTGTGTTTGAAGTCACATATTTCCTCATCTGCTAATAATCCTCAGACCTCGGTGGCTAACCAATTGGGGTATTGGGAGAAAGCAATAGACTGGGTTTTTATTGCTACCAAATTGCTGCTAAGTGAGAAGATTAAATCTGAATATATCGATGTTGATGACTTGGTAGTAAAGAATGTGCAGGTTGAGGATGCTGACGGTAATGTCATTTGTAGGATCAACGGGCGTACAGGTGATGCGAGCTTTGCAAAGGGAAATATACTTTTTGGTTCAGACGGTTCTATTGTGTGTAACAAAGGTATATTTAAGGTTGGTATTCAAAAGGTTTTTCGTGAAATAAGCCTCAATGACTATACTACGGAATCTTTTAAAGCTGATCTAACCCAGGGACTCAATTTTATTTTTACCAAGAATGTGGGGAATGATACGCACTATATGACTTTGCCTAATTCGCTTGATCTTGATGGTTTCGAATCGGAAATGATATTTTATGGGAATCCGGGTAGTGTGTATGTCAGTTGTGAAAATGGCTTATACCCTTTCATGTACAATGGTTTGAGGGTGAAACAGGTGAGGATAGCCACATTCCCGCGTCGGTTAAATGTCGTTGCTCGGAAATGCAATCTTATAGGTGCTGATTATGTCGAGTGGTGGATTACCAACACTAACGACTATACGGTTTCAAGCAAAGATATGTATGACCGTTGCGAACTTGCTACTTCGGTGTATTATAATAGTTGATATGCTGATTGATAAGGTATAATTATTAAACAAAACGAGATTAAAAATTAAATGTTGAATTTGGGCGTTTTTTGATATAATTTAAACGTCCGTTAAAAGT